>OJJV01000076.1_pt1 | contig 118393 bp, 98 predicted proteins | sample 1596391 | NCBI WGS metagenome assembly OJJV01 (sample SAMEA4350164, study PRJEB24818) | metagenome | biome: human; feature: gut; material: faeces | place: Denmark | collected 2013-09
CTGAAAATGAGGATGGCTGAGCGGAGCGTAAGCAATGCGAAGTCAAGCGAAAGCAAATCTGAAACAGAAAACTGAGAACTAATTGGAACGGTCTAAAGAATCATTCGATGTGCAGTTGTCAGGGTGCGGGACAAGCTAACGAAATAGCTACCATTTCCGGTGGCAATGACGGAGAGGTTCCACCTGTTCCCATCCCGAACACAGAAGTTAAGCTCTCCAGTGCTGAAAGTACTTGGCTGGACACGGCCCGGGAGGATAAGTCGCTGCCGGATTCCTATTAGCCCTTGATTCGCGAGAGTCAAGGGCGTTTTTTTGTCGTTGGGGGGGGAAAGAGAAAATCCCCCGCGCGAACGATTGGACGCAGGGGATGCGGTTGTCTTTTCCTATTATATTGGTCTTTTCCGCGGGTTCCAGAGGGCAATGGAAACAGACGAAGTCTGCGGTCGCCCTCTGGACTCCTTCGCCTCCCATGTTACAATGGAAAAGACGGGGCGTGGGGGAACGGATGACGGATCAGCACGCGGGCATAGTGTGCAGTTGTCACCAACTCAATCGCGCGAAAGGGAGTCCAGAGGGTCGAAGACCCTTTGGTGGGGTCAAGGGGCGAAGCCCCTTGCGGCTTCTGGTCAAAAAAGAAAAATATTTTTGCAAAAGCAGCAGGAATTTTCGAGGGAGCGTCGAAATATATAAACACAAGGACAGAGAAAGGACGTGATGCCGATGGCGCATCAGAATCAGCGGAAGCGCTGACAAGTGTCCATGTGCTTCCGCAGGAATTATCAACTGCGAAAGGAGCAACTGATTTTATGAAGTTGACGATTTATGCGAAGAATATGACGGTTTCTCCCCATGTGACCCGCCGCATTGAGAAAAAGACGGAGCGCATGGGCCGCTATCTCCTGCCCGATACGGAAATGCAGGTTCGGCTGAGCAAGGAACCCAAGCGCGATATTCGCACCGTCGAAATCACCGTCCCCATGGGCAATGGCGTTATCCTCCGCTCGGAGGCCTCTGAGCCCGAAAACCTCTTCCTCGCCATTGATCAGGCGCTGGCGAAGATGGAACGTCAGATTCACCGCCACCGCTCGAAGCTCGACAAGCGCATCCGCGACGATGCTTTCGCCAGCAATGAGCTGGAATTTATCGAGGATGAGGATGCCGCGGCGGAAGAGAGCGTGCCGGAAATCGTTCGCCGCAAGACCTTCCCCGTGCGTCCGATGTCTGTAGAGGACGCCGCTGTTCAGATGGAAATGCTGGGACACAGCTTCTTCGCGTTCGTCAACGCCGAAACCGAGGAAATCAACGTGTTGTATCAGCGCAAAGACGGAAAACTGGGCTTATTGGAGCCGGAAAACTGAGGAATCTCTGACTTATTCGGCAGTCATCTGGCGAATGTCTTTTCCGCCATCTGCTGCTTGACAAAATCTCGATTTACCTCCAGTAAACCTTCGATTTTGTCAATTGCATCTGACGAAAAATTCATCCACCATCTGACCACCTCATTTCATCAGAGCTTCCTAACGCTCCCCGTGGGCGGTGCGAGCCGCCTGCCCAGTCCATGCTGTCTGAGCCTTGAAACATATAGGTCAACCCCGACAATTGCATAACGAAGAGCCTGCTGCAAGCGGATTGCGGCAGGCTCTTTCCGTGTGGCGGCGGATGATGCAGAAAAGCAGATAAAAATTTGCCGAAATATGCAGAATCAGCAGGAAAATCGGTGCGCCATCGCGAATTTTTATGGAAACATGCCGCAAGGAGGTTGAACATGCAGCATTATCTTTTCGTTCATTTTCGGGAGAAAACATCCCCCGACGGCGAACAGGTGCACTTCGCCGTCAGCCGCGACGGATTCCACTGGCAGGCGCTCAACGGCGGACATCCTGTCCTCTGGGCATACTATGGCGACCGCGGTGTGCGCGATATGACCATCGTCCGTGACCACACATCCGGAAAATTCCACATTTTCGCGACTGACCTCAGCCTGTCCTACGGGATGCGCAACCAATATCAGCACTCATGGCGGAATATCGGGCTAAACGGCAGCAGAGATTTGGCGCACTGGGTGTCCGATGACCTCGTACATTGGTCGGAGGAGGAAATGGTGCGCTTCGGCACGGACGACATGGGCTGCGTCTGGGCGCCTGACGTGATTTTTGACAGCGAGCATGGCGAATATCTCGTGCACTGGTCATCGAAGCACCGCTGCAACAACTTCGGGAATATGGCGATTTACGGCAGTCGGACAAAAGATTTCGTCCATTACAGCGAACCGGAATTGATTTACCGCAAGCCGGACAGCAGCATCATCGACTCCGCCATGTACGAGGAGAAGGGCAAATTCTACCTTTTTGTGAAAAGCAGCCCGAACCCGGACAACCTGCTGCTGCTCGTCAGCGACCATGTGAATGGAAAATTCGAGCGCGTGGAAGGCTTCGATGATTCGATGGGTGCGCAGACGAAGGGCATGTACGAAGCGCCGACCGCCGTCAAACTCGCCGACGGCCGCTGGTGCCTGTTTGCGGATTTCTACGGCGCGGGCTGCGCGGGACAGGGGTACGTTCCGTTCGTGTCGGATGACCTGACGAAGGGCGTTTTCACCCGCGCAGATGAGGCTTTCCATTTTCCCTACGGCTTTAAGCACGGCACGATTCTGCCGATTACGGAGGAGGAGTACGAGCGGATGCTGGCGCGCGACTGGACAGACGTGCCGGACTTACGGTAAACCCCTATATTTCGCCGGATTTTGACGAAAATCGGTTGACATGCCCCACGCAAACTGCTATCATGGACACTGGCTGCGTATGGAAATGCGCAAACCGGGGAAAAATCAATCAGACAAATGGCGGGAATGCCCGCGGTTGAGGTGCTTTCATGTTAGACATCCAGCATTTGTCCTTTGCCGTCACGAATGAGGCGGCGGGAAAGGAAATCCTCCATGATATTACGCTGACGGTGGACAGCGGGCGTTTTGTGGTCATCACCGGGCCGAACGGCGGTGGAAAATCGACGCTGGCGAAGATGATTGCCGGCATCGAGAAGCCGACGGCAGGCAAAATTCTGCTCGACGGCACGGACATGACCGACCTGTCTATCACCGACCGCGCCAAACTCGGCGTCAGCTACGCCTTCCAGCAGCCCGTGCGCTTCAAGGGCATCACCGTGCTGGATTTGCTGCGGATTGCGTCGGGCAAGCGCCTGTCGGTCAGCGAAGCGTGCGCGATTTTGTCCGAAGTGGGGCTTTGCGCGCGGGATTATGTAAACCGTGAGGTAAACGGCAGCCTGTCCGGCGGCGAACTCAAGCGCATTGAGATTGCAACGGTGCTCACGCGCGGCACGCAGCTGTCCGTGTTCGACGAGCCGGAAGCGGGCATCGACCTGTGGAGCTTCCAGAACCTCATCAGCGTCTTTGAGCGGATGCGGCAGGTGCGCAGCGACCGCACCATCCTCGTCATCAGCCATCAGGAGCGCATTCTGAACATTGCGGATGAAATCATTGTGCTGGCGGAAGGGAAAATCGTCAGCCACGGCAGCCGCGCGGAAATTCTGCCGACGCTGCTGGGCACGCCGTCCGCCGTCAGCGCGTGCGCACAATTGGAAAAGACCACCGGGAAGGAGGGCAACTGCTGATGAGCGAGAAGATTACGGCTGTTCAGCGCAGACTTCTGGAAGAAGTGGCGGATTTGCACGGCGTGCCGGAGGGCGCGTACAACATCCGCGCGAATGGGCATTTGGCGTCGCGCCAGACGACGGCGAACATCAGCATCGAGTCCAAGACGGATGTGTCCGGCATCGACATCCGCATCAAGCCCGGCACGGTCAACGAGAGCGTGCACATTCCGGTCGTGCTGAGCGAAAGCGGCTTGAAGGAAATGGTCTACAATGATTTCTACATCGGCGAGGGCAGCGACGTGCTGATTGTCGCGGGCTGCGGCATCGACAACTGCGGTTCGCAGGATTCCCAGCATGACGGCTTGCACCGCTTCTTTGTGGAGAAAAACGCGCACGTCCGCTACGTCGAGAAGCACTACGGTTCGGGCGACGGCACGGGCAAGCGCCTGCTGAATCCCGGCACGGAGGTGCATCTGGCGCAGGGCAGCAGCATGGAGATGGAAATGGTGCAGATTCGCGGCGTGGACAGCACCATCCGCACAACGACCGCGGAGCTGGAAGCCGGCGCGCGCCTTGTCGTCCGCGAACGCCTGATGACCCACGGCGACCAGAAGGCGGAAAGCATCTACGTCGTGACGATGAAGGGCGCGGGCAGCAGCGCGGACGTGGTGAGCCGCTCGGTTGCCAAGGACAACTCGTGGCAGAAGTTCGACAGCCGCCTTGTCGGGCAGGCCGCCTGTTCCGGCCACACGGAGTGCGACGCGATTATCATGGATCACGCGAAAATTCTTGCCGTGCCGCAGCTCGAAGCGGATGACCTCGACGCCGCGCTGATTCACGAAGCCGCCATCGGCAAGATTGCGGGCGAGCAGATTATCAAGCTGATGACCCTTGGGCTGACCGAGCAGGAAGCGGAAGAGCAGATTATCAGCGGGTTCTTGAAGTGAGATACACGCGAAAGACAGGAGAATTCGGATGACAAAGCGCAGGGCAATACTGCTGATTGCAGGAATGTTTCTGCTGGCGGCGCTGGCATTGTGGCTGAATGCGCCCAAACAGGCGACACAGCCGGAGGCGGACGCGGTAACGACGGAATATGACTGGGCGCTGAAAATCAGCAGAACGGCGCGCACGGAAATGCCGATTCAAGAATTGCTGAATGCGCTGATTGCAGAAAACTGCCCTGCGCAGATGGTGACGCACGCGCGAACGCTCCACACCAGCCCCAAGGGCGAGGATGCGTGGGAGACAAGCAGCTACGGCGAAGTGGAGCTGATTTTCCCAGAAATGGTGCGAATTGTGCTGCTGGTGTCCCCAGACACGGCGGATACGGATGCCAATGCGGCGTATGCCATCCTGAATAATGGCGCAGAAGCGGTTCCGCTGACGGATGCGGCGGTCACTGCCATCCCAAACTGGCGGATTACCAACATGATGCTGCTCTCCGCCGAATCCGACGACTTCGCGAACATCCAACTTTCTTCCTATGCGGAAACAATACTGCTCGGAACGTAATACCATATGAATGAACGCTGCACAAAGCGCGCATCCTCTCCGCAGGCTGCGCGCTTTCAATTTACTTTCATCCCCCGTTTCCCTTGCCTTTTTGTCCATTTTCGCCTATAATACAACCAGAAAATCGCCTTTCCCGCCATCGGCAGGAAGAAAGGAAGCCATATGTCTGACCGCACCTTCGCCACCCATCAAATCCGCCGCGCCGTTCCCGTCCCGACGCTGTGGGACTTTGCTGCCCTTGACACCACCGCACCCGTCCCCGCGCGGCTGCCCGTCCCCAGCGCATGGGAGCTTGTCCCTGCGCTCCACAACTACCGCGGGCGCGCGCACTACACGACCCGCATTCGCTGCGGGGGTAATATCCGCCTGTCCTTCGGCGGCGTGTCCTTCCGCGCACGCGTCCTGCTGGATGGCAATGAAATCGCCCGGCACTACGGCGCGTTCACCGCGTTTGAGACAGTCGTGCGCCGCCTGCCGGAAGGCGAACATACGCTGACCGTCGAGGTGGACAACCGTTTCGGGGAGGATTCCGCCCTGCACGTTCCGAATGACTACTATTCTTATGGCGGCATCACGCGCCCGGTCGTCATTGAGCAGCTGCCGGACGTGTTTGTGGAGAGTGTCGGTATCACGACGAAGCGCGCGGCGGACGGCTGGACGGCGGATATTTCCGCAGCCATCCGCAATCTGGCGGATGAAGACGCATCGGCGGATGTCACCCTCACCCTTGCCGGGCAGACGTTCACCCAAACCGCGCACATCCCGGCGGACAGCACCGCCATCATCCGCATTCCCGATGCGCATTATGCGGATGTGACCGCGTGGACGCCCGACACGCCCGCACTTTACGCCCTCCGCGCTGAAATCCGCGAAGGAAATCAAGTGCTGGATGACCTGATTGACCGCGTCGGCTTCCGCGAAATCAGCATTTCCGGAATGGATCTGCTGCTCAACGGCGAGAAGCTCCGCCTGATGGGCTTCAACCGCCACGAGGAGTACGGCGCGTTCGGCTGCGCGGTGCCGCTGCAGGCCATGGCGCAGGACATCCTGATGATGAAGGACATGGGCTGCAACTGCGTCCGCACCTGCCACTACCCCAATGCCCCACGATTCCTCGACCTCTGCGATGAAATGGGGCTGCTGGTGTGGGAGGAGGCGCACGCGCGCGGTTTGCAGGAAGAGCAAATGCGCAACCCGAACTTCATGCCGCAGACAAGGCAGTGCGTGCGCGAAATGGTTGCCCAGCACCGCAATCACCCGTCCATTTTCATCTGGGGCTGCCTGAACGAGTGCGCGGACAACTGCGATTACGGCGCGGACTGCTATCGCGAAGTCTATGCGCTCCTGCACGACTTGGACGCGTCCCGCCCGATGACCGCCGCGCTCTTGGAGCGCCCCGGCAGCCGCGTCTATGGCGACAGCGACGTGGTGAGCGTGAACATCTATCCGCAGTGGTATCACAACACGCCCGTTGCGGAGAGTCTGGCGCAGAAACTCAAGGAAATCCGCGAGCACGGCGGGGCGGGGAAGCCAGTCATCATCAGCGAAATCGGCGCGGGCGGCATTTACGGCTACCATGACCCGCTGGGCGAATCGAAGTGGTCGGAGGAGCGGCAGTGCACAATTCTGCGCGATCAGGTGGAGGCGGTTCTGGCGAACCCGGCGTGCAGCGGCGTGTTCCTGTGGCAGTTCGCGGACTGCCGCGTGACGGAGGAATGGGCGATGCACCGCCCGAAAACGCACAACAACAAGGGCGTGGTGGACGAGTATCGGAGACCAAAGATGAGCTACGCGGTGGTGAAGGAGCTGTTTCAAAAGCAGAAAGGGTGAAGAAAGCCATGGAGATGTTTGATAAAATCAAGCATGATATTGAACAGGATTACTATCGGGAGCATTATCCAAACGATGGACAGCGTTTTATCGCGTGGTATCTGCGGAATATTCATAATCTCGATATTCATGAAGCAAAAGACTGCATTACAGACGGTGCGGGTGACAAACAGATTGATGCTATCTATATAGACAATCAATCCAGCACCATTTACATTATGCAGGGAAAATTCTATGCAGGCAGCACGCTGGACAGCGAACCGCTTCGGGAAGTTCTGTCAGCGTGGATACAAATTAAAGACTTGCCACATCTGCAAGAGGGCGCGAATCAGAAGCTGAAAATCAAGATTAGCGAAATGGCAACCGCTTTGGAGGATGATTACGAAATCTGCTTTGAGCTGATTACAACGTCTGCCTTGACGGATGCAGCAAAATCGGATTTAGAGGCGTTTCAGAAAGAATTGGCGGAAAGCGACACGTTGTCTGCAAATCTGGTCATTGTGGATAATGATACCTTGGCGTTTAAGTACAACGAAGCAATGAACAAAAACCGCCCATATATCAACCATGAGTTTTTCTTGGAGCAGGGCAAGTACATGGAACTGCTGATAGGAAGCACGAAAGCGGTAATTGCCGCACTGCCGCTGAGAGACTGCGTCAAAATACCGGGGATTAAGGATGGCAGCTTGTTTCGCAAGAATGTGCGACAATCGCTTGGAAACAGCAATAAGGTTAATAAAGCGATTGCGCAGACAATTAAGAAAGATGCAAGAGACTTCTTCTTCCTGCACAATGGCATTACGGCAATTTGCTCCCATATGGAATTGAAAGGGAATCATCTATCCGTCAAGGAACTCAATGTGGTTAATGGCTGTCAGTCGCTCAGCACCATTTACAGCTCCAGCGAGACCGCGAAGAAGGCGACGGATGCGTACATTCTTTTCCGATTCTATGAAATCAGCGAATCCGACCGTGCCGACAAAATCAGCACGTCAACCAACAGTCAGAGCGCCGTCAAAGCCAGAGACTTGCGAAGCAATGATAAATCGGTGCTGGCGCTGAAAAAGGCTTACGAGCAATTTTACCCGGACGGCTATTTCATTACGAAACGCGGCGAAAAAGTTGATAAGCTGAAATATAATGATGCAAATGTCGTCAATTTGACGGACTTGGGAAAGCAGCTTATTGCATGGCAATCGCAGCGCCCGACGATTTCTTACAGCGAGACTAAAATCTTCGATAAGTATTTTGACCAACTTTTTCATCGTCCCTATTCGCCTGAAAATGTTCACGCACTGCATGTTATTTTCGACAGCGTATATAGCAAATGGAACGCAGAAAATCCGATGGGGCTGAATGTAACGCTGCTTTCCATGAAAGCGTATGCGCCATATCATCAATTTTTCGCTGTCTCTGTGATTCTTGGCGAAATCAACAATATGCCCAATGACAGCGTTCCGATTGCCGCCATTGCGCTTGAAAAACTTATGGGAAGCGGCACGCTTGATAACGTGATTGAAATTGCGGGCGCCTGTCTCGGAACCGCCATGGATGCCGCATCGTCGGAAGTGACGGAAAACGGGAAAATTTTTGTTCCACAGAATTGGATAAAATCAAAAACATCGCTGAAAGATATTCGCAGCGCCGTGAAGAACTATTTCAACATTCTGCGCTTTACGCCAGTCGGCAAGCAAATGCTTGAACAGCTTCGCAGCGGTTTGAAAATGAATGCTGCCGATTTTGAAGCACGCTGGACAGCAGACTGAAGCTGTTTTTGCGTAAGAAATTTCTCTACCCACTGAAAAAACAGTTGAAAAACAGGCGTACTTGTGGTATAATCAGCAAGACTACGCACCTTTGTCCTGCGGTCCTTGTGCTGTGGATGCAGTGAGTCGCCGCGAAGGGGCAGAGGGTGGTTGAAGGCATAGCCCGCAATCAAGCGAGGCAGCCCGAAAAACAAGGAGGAAAACAACTATGGCAGTCATTTCCATGAAGCAGCTCCTCGAAGCTGGCGTCCACTTTGGTCATCAGACCCGCCGTTGGAACCCGAAGATGGCGCAGTACATCTTCACCGAGCGCAACGGCATCTACATCATCGACCTGCAGAAGACCGTTCGCAAGATCGACGAAGCGTACGCGTTCGTCCGCGACACCGCCATGCAGGGCAAGACGATCCTGTTCGTCGGCACGAAGAAGCAGGCGCAGGAATCCATCGAGTCCGAAGCGAAACGCTGCAACATGTACTATGTCAACAACCGCTGGCTGGGCGGCATGCTGACCAACTTCCGCACCATCCAGACCCGTATCCGCCGCCTGAACGACATCGACAAGATGGAGCAGTCCGGTCAGTTCGACCTGCTGCCCAAGAAGGAAGTCATCCAGCTGAAGGCGGAGCGCGAAAAGCTCGAGCAGAACATCGGCGGCATCCGCGAGATGAAGAAGCTGCCCGGCGCGCTGTTCGTTGTTGACCCGCGCAAGGAACACATCGCTGTGACCGAAGCCCGCATCCTGAACATCCCGATCGTTGCGATCGTTGACACCAACTGCGACCCGGACGAAATCGACTACGTCATCCCCGGCAACGACGACGCCATCCGCGCGGTCAAGCTGATCGCCGGCAAGATGGCTGACGCTGTGCTGGAAGGCAAGCAGGGCGAGCAGTCCGCTGAAGAAGCGCCCGTGGAAAAGACCGAGGCGTAATCCCTCGCAAACCCGTTTCAACATCGAAAAAGATTTGGAGGATGAACCTTATGGCGAATATCACTGCTGCTCTGGTCAAGGAGCTCCGCGAGCGTACCAACGCGGGCATGATGGACTGCAAGAAGGCGCTTGTTGAATCCGACGGCGACATGGACAAGGCCATTGACTGGCTGCGCGAAAAGGGACTTGCGCAGGCCGCCAAGAAGGCTGGCCGTATCGCGGCGGAAGGCGCTGTTGTGGCGTACATGACGCCCTGCGGCTGCACCGGCGCGCTGGTGGAAGTCAACTGCGAAACTGACTTCGTTGCCAACACCGACAACTTCAAGAATTTCGCGAACGCCGTTGCGAAGCACGTCGCGCTGGCGAACCCGGCGGATCTCGACGAGCTGATGAAGCAGAAGTTCGTTGACGACGAGTCTAAGACCATCGAAGACATGGTTTCTGACGCGACCGTCGCCATCGGCGAGAAGATCACCGTCCGCCGTTTCGCCCGCTATGAGACCGAAGGCGTTGTGTCTTCCTACATCCACATGGGCGGCAAGGTCGGCGTTATGGTCGAAGTTGCGACCGATGAAGTCGGCAAGAATTCCGACCTCGTGAAGGAATTTGCCCACGACGTGTGCCTGCAGATTGCGGCTGCCAAGCCGGAAGCTGTCCGCCGCGAAGAAGTGGACGCCGACAAGCTGGCGAAGGAAGCCGAAATTCAGCGCGCGAAGGCGATTGAATCCGGCAAGCCCGAAAAGATCGTTGACCGCATCGTCGCGGGTCAGATCGAAAAGTACTACAAGGAAGTGTGCCTGCTTGACCAGCAGTTCGTCAAGGATGGCGACAAGACCATCACCTCTCTGATGAACGAAACCGCCAAGGCAGCTGGCACCACGCTGGACATCGTGCGCTACGTCCGCTTCGAGCGCGGCGAAGGCATCGAGAAGCGCAAGGACGACCTCGCGGCGGAAATCGCTGCGATGAAGAAGGCGTAATTGCGTCTCCATCCGCATAAATATCAGGGAGACTGCGGGAGAAATCCTGCGGTCTTCCTTTTTTCTATCCTATTTTCTGCATTCATGATTGCCTTGTTTTCCTGCACCCTCTTGCCAAAAAGCGTTTGAAGGAGTAAAATAGAACGTGGGAAAAATGCCGAACGCGGCGACCTTTGCCGCTTGAGGGATGACAACTGAGGAGGAAATTTCATGGCTGTCTACAAACGTGTACTGCTCAAACTCTCCGGCGAGGCGCTGAAAACGGGCAGCGACCTGTTTGATTTCGATCAGGTGCATCGTGCCGCCGCCGTCATCCGCAAAATGGCGGATATGGGCACGCAGATTGGCATTGTCATCGGCGCGGGGAATATCTGGCGCGGCCGTCAGGGCCCGGCGGCGAACATGGACGCCGTTACCGCTGACCAGATGGGGATGCTCGGCACGGTTATCAACTGCCTGTGCATGGCGGACGCGCTGCGTCAGGCGGGCGTGGATGCCGTGGTGATGTCCGCCGTGGATATGAACCGCTTCTGCGAGCCGTTCAACGCCATGACCGCGCGGCGCTATTTGTCCGAAGGGCGCGTGGTGCTGTTCGCGGCAGGGTCGGGCAATCCGTTCTTCTCCACCGACACGGCGGTCGCGCTGCGGGCAATCGAAATGCAGGTGGATGCCATCTTGATGGCGAAGAACATCGACGGTGTGTACACCGCTGACCCGCACAAAGACCCGAACGCAACGCTGATTAAGGACATTACCTATCAGGAGGCGCTGCAGAAGGGCTTGAAGGTGATGGATGCGGCGGCGTTTGCGCTGTGCGCGGAGAATCATGTGCCGATGGTGCGCGTGTTTGGGCTGGATGTGCCGGAGAATTTGATTTCGGTGCTGGAAGGCAGCGATATGGGGACTTTCGTTCATCCCTAAGCGGATGAACTCACGCTTTTCGCATAGTTGACTTCATTAACATAGTGGTCTTGACCGAGGCAGCCAGAGGGCTTTCCGATCGCCCTCTGGACTCCTTCGGCTGCACTCCCATGTTACAGTTTGGTAGTTGTAGCTATTTTCGCGGATAAACACGCGGAAACTGTATGAGAGTGTGACCAACTGAATCGCGAAAAGGGTGTCGAGAGGGTCGAAGACCCTTCGCGGAGTCCAGAGGCAGAGCCTCTGGTGGGGTTTAAGGGGCAACGCCCCCTGCGTCTCCCCATTCTTGGATAAACACGCGGAAACTGCATGAGAGTGCGACCAACTCAATCGCGCGGAAGGGTCAAGGGAGGAACTCCCTTGAAAAAAGCACTTGCCTTTTGAGAGAAAAAACAGTACAATAGAAATGGAATTTGTCCCCCGAAAAAAGGAGGTTATGAAACATGACTGTGAAGGAAATTCTGGATGCTTCCAAGGAGAAGATGTCCAAGAGCGTCGCCGTGTATCAGAACGAAATGACGAGCCTGCGCGCGGGCCGTGCGAATCCGCGCCTGCTGGACCGCATCATGGTGGATTACTACGGCACGCCCACGCCCCTGCCGCAAATTGGCAACATCAACGTGCCGGAAGCGCGCATGATCGTCATCAAGCCGTGGGAAAAGAAGATGATTTCCGCGATTGAGAAGGCGATTCAGAAGAGCGATTTGGGGCTGAACCCGACCAACGACGGCGAAGTGGTTCGTCTGGTTTTCCCGGATTTGAACGAAGAGCGCCGCAAGGAACTGACGAAGATGGCGCGCAAGAGCGCTGAGGGTGCGAAGGTGGCTGTGCGCTCCATCCGCCGCGACGCCGTGGAACAGATTAAGAAGCTCAAGAAGGATTCCCTCATCACCGAGGACGAGCAGCGCAAGGCAGAGGACGATGCCCAGAAGATTACCGACAAGGCGATCAAGGACATTGACGGCATTTGCGCGGCGAAGGAAAAGGAAATCATGGAGGTCTAATCCCTCGATGGTGAACATGCCGAATGTGCTGGGGATGCGCCTTGAGGACGCATTGGCGGAATGCAGGGCGCAGGGCGTAGAGCCGGAAATCGTGATGACGCTGCCGCCGAAAGGGCGTGAGCAGGGGACGATTCGGGTCATCCGCGCAAAAGAAGGCGTCCTGACGGTCAGCCGCTTTGAGGACGAACTGTCCCCCGTAGTGCAATGAAATCAAGGCGATGCGCGGCCTTCCCGGCGGAAGTCTGCGCATTTCCTTTTAGTATCCTATTTCCAGATTCACCTGCGCCAGCTGCTCGTTCATTCTCATTTGGAAATAGGATTAGACAAGGAGAAAATCATGGCAAACCGCGTGTCGCAATGGTTCCGGAAACTTTCGGGGCATCATGCGCATCATCATCACCGCAAAATGACCCGCGAGGACTTCCAGAAGCTGCCTCGCCATGTCGCCATCATCATGGATGGCAACGGCCGCTGGGCGAAACAGCATCGGCTGAACGTGGCGATGGGGCATCGGCAGGGCACGGAAACCCTGCGCGAAATCATCCGCCATACCGACGACCTGAAGATTGAGGCGCTGAGCATCTACGCCTTCTCGACGGAGAATTGGAAGCGCTCGAAGGAGGAAGTCGGCGCGCTGATGCAGCTGATTTTGGATTTCTTTGCGTCCGAAATTGATGAATTGGACGAGAAGAATGTCCGTATCCTGATTCTGGGCGACAAGGCGGCGCTGCCGGAAAAGCAGCGCGACACGCTGATAGAGGCGGAGCGACGGACAGCGAAAAACACCGGGCTGCACCTGAATATCGCGCTCAACTACGGCGGACGAGCGGAGCTGACCCGCGCGGCGCGGCTGATTGCCGAGGAAGCGGCGCAGGGGCGGCTGAATCCGGATGAAATCAGCGAAGAGACGGTCGCACAGCGCCTGTATACCGCCGGTCAGCCGGATGTTGACCTGATGATTCGCACGAGCGGGGAAATGCGCTTGAGCAACTTCCTGCTCTGGCAGTGTGCCTATGCGGAATTTGAGTTCCCGACGGTGCTGTGGCCGGATTTCACGGTCGCGGATTACGACGAAGCGCTTGCCGCGTTCGGCGGCCGCGAGCGGCGGTTCGGCAAACGCCTTTCGTAAATGCTGAACATTTGGCGGAAAAGTGTTCATATTGCATTCATAGGCGTATGCTATCATCAGATTTCAAGGAAGTTCAAGGAAAACATGAGGGGGAAAGAACCATGAGGCAAAAGACGATCGTGGGACTGATTATGGCCGCCGGCGCAGCGCTGATGATTGCGGTGGGCGGCTGGGTCATGGCGCTGATCGTGCTGGTGCTGATTTGCTTCGGCGTGCAGGAAGAGTTGCACGCGCTCGCACAGGCGGGACACCGCCCTGTCGCGTGGCCGACGTGGGTCGGCATGATTGTCTCAATTCCGCTGACGCTGCTTATCGGCACGAAAATGATTCTGCCGGTCATTATGGCCATCTGCCTGATGACGATGATCTGCGTCATTTTCCGCTCCGAACCGAAGCTGGATGACGCCGTGCTGAGTATGCTGCCGATGCTGACGGTTGCCCTGCCCGGCATGAGCGCGATTTCGTTCACGCACATTGAGCCGAAAGCGCTGCAAGTCACCCTGATAACACTCATGATTGGCATTCCCTGCATGGCAGACGCGTTTGCAATGTGGGTCGGCAAGGCGGTCAAGGGGCCGAAACTCTGCCCCACCGTCAGCCCGAACAAGACGATTTCTGGCGCAATTGGCGGCGTGGTCGGCGCGCTGCTCACGTCGATTTTGATTGGCGTTGTGGCATACCTCGTGGCGGGGGATGCGCGTCCGCTGCTGCCCGCGTGGTATGTGTACCTGATTTTGGGCATTCTGGGCGGCGTTGTCGGGGAAATGGGCGATTTGTTCTTTTCGCTGGTCAAGCGCCATTGCGGGATGAAGGACTTCTCGAACCTGTTTCCGGGTCACGGCGGAATGCTCGACCGTCTGGACAGCGTGCTGTTCATGGCGGTGCTGATGCTGTGCTATCGCCTGATGGCGGGCATCTAAGGCTTAACACGCGGAAATAGTATGAAAGTGCGCGCAACTCAATCGCGAAAGAGGGTCAAGGGAGGAACTCCCTTGCAGGGTGCAGGGGCAGCGCCCCTGCCGGAGTCCAGAGGCAGAGCCTCTGGTACGCAGGATTAGGAGGGCGAATCGACATGCAAACCATCGCCATTCTGGGGTCTACGGGGTCGATTGGTACACAGGCGCTGGAACTTGTGCGCCTGCATCCGGAGGAGTTCCGCGTCGTCGCGCTGACGGCACGGAGCAGCCGGAAGAAGCTGTTCGAGCAGGTGCGGGAGTTCCGGCCGGAAGTCGCGGGTCTGACCGAACCCATCCCGATGAGCGAAATCCCGGAGGATGTGCGCTTCTGCCGCTGGGTCATGGGCGAAGAGGCACTGCGCGTTGCGGCGGCGGAAGTGCCGGCGGACATGGTGCTCGTCAGCGTGGTCGGCATTGCCGGGCTGCAAAGCGTGATGGACGCGCTGGGGGCGAATCGGCAGGTGCTGCTGGCGAACAAGGAAGCGCTGGTGACGGGCGGCCACTTGGTGATGGACGCGGCGAAGCGCATCGGCAAGCCGATTTTGCCCGTGGACAGCGAGCATTCCGCCATCTTCCAGTGCTTGCAGGGTGCAGGGGGCAATCAGCCCGTGCGCCTGCTGCTGACCGCGTCCGGCGGGCCGTTCCGCACATGGACGCGCGAACAGATGCAGAACGCGACGCGCGCGCAGGCGCTCAAGCACCCGAACTGGTCAATGGGCGCGAAAATCACCATCGACTCGGCGAGCATGTTCAACAAGGCGCTGGAAATTATCGAGGCGCACTGGCTGTTCGACATGCCGCCGGAGAAAATTCAGGTGGTGGTGCATCCGCAGAGCATCGTGCATTCGGCGGTGGAGTTTGCGGACGGCGCGGTGCTGGCGCAGCTGGGAGTGCCGGACATGCGCGTGCCGATTGCGTACGCGATGACGTACCCGCGGCGCATTCCGACGGGCAGCAAGCCGCTGGACTTGTTTTCCATCGGCACGCTGACGTTTGAACCCGGCGACCCGGTGCGCTTCCCGGCGCTTCGGCTGGCGGGGGAGTGCCTGAACGCGGGCGGCGCGGCGTGCACGATTTTGAACGGCGCGAACGAAATGGCGGTGGCGGCGTTCCTGCGGGACGAGATTCCGTTCGGGGCGATCAGCCGCATTGTCGAAGGGACGTTGGAAGCGTGCGGAGCGATGCCGGCAGATACGCTGGAGGATATTTTCCATGCGGATTTGGAAGCGCGCCGCGTGGCGAAAGAAACTGCTGAAAAGCTCAAGTGAGTTTTCAGCAATTCAAGAAGATTCGCTTCTGCGATTGGGAATTTTATTTTTATCTTGATTGTGCGATTGTGGGGCAGGGGTTTCGCTCCTGCGGGAGCGACAAGGGGGCTTTGCGGTCGCCCCCTTGACCCCTTCGCTCGTCGCCCTCCATGCTTCTTGAACTTTTTTGTTACTTCGGGAAACGGGGATGGTGTGGCTATCCTGTGGATAAACACGCGGGCATAGCATGAAAGTGCGCGCAACTCAATCGCGCGAAAGGGTCAAGGGACGAAGTCCCTTGTGGAGTCCAGAGGCAAAGCCTCTGGTGGGGTCAAGGGGCAAAGCCCCTTGCGTCTCTCCCTTCTAAGAAAGGAAAGCTATGACAGTTGTTTCGGTGCTGGTGGCGCTGCTGCTGCTGGGAATCCTGATTACGGTGCATGAATTTGGGCATTACATTTTCGCGCGCATGACGGGGATAGAGGTCATGGAGTTCGCGATTGGCTTCGGGCCGAAAATCGTCGGGTGGACGGGAAAGTCCGGGACGAAATTCGCGCTGCGGTGCATCCCGCTGGGCGGGTACTGCGCGTTCTACGGCGAGGACGATGTGGAGGGCAAAGCCACGAACGACCCGCGCGCGTTCGGCAAGCAGCCGGTTTGGAAGCGGATGCTGTCGGTGCTGATGGGGCCGGGCATGAACTTCCTGCTGCCGCTGGTGGTGCTGGTGCTGTACTTCTGGATTGGCGGTGTGACGGGCACGGAAGCCCTCGTCGCGGACGTGGAGCAGGGCGGCCCGGCGTACACCGCGGGGCTTCAGGCGGGCGATATTATCCTTGACGTCAACGGCACAGCGCCGAATCCCGAAAACGCGTCGCAGTCGCTGACGGAGCTGATTAACGCCTCGCAGGGTGACGCGATGGTGCTGGGCATCCGCCGCGACGGTGAGCGCACCGAAATCACCCTCACCCCGTTCTATGATACGGAAACCGGGCGCTACCGCATGGGCATCCACGTCAGCGCGGTTGCGTCGGGCGAGATGCTGCCCGTGTCGTTCGGGGAGGCTGTGCGGGACAGCTGGAACGTGTGCGTCAACGCCGCGACAATCATCGGGCAGGCGCTGCGCGATATGGTCACGACGGGCGCGAGGCTGAATGAAGTCGGCGGCCTCGTCGGCACAGTCGCGGCGGTCAGTGAGCAGGTCAGCACCTACGGCTTCGCGGCGTTCATCAACGCGCTGGTCGTCATCTCCATCAACTTGGGCATCATGAACCTGCTGCCGATTCCGGGGCTGGACGGCGCGCGGTTCCTGTTCCTGCTGGTGGAAGCCATCCGCCGCAAGCCGCTGCCGCAGAAGAAGGAAGCCATCGTCAACCTGATTGGCATGGCGCTGCTCTTCGGGCTGATGATTCTGCTGGTATTTAAGGACGTTTGGACCCTGATGGGACACTGAGGTGAATGATATGTACGAAACGAGAATGGTTCGCGTCGGCAACTTGACGCTGGGCGGACACAACCCGGTCTGGGTGCAGTCCATGACGAACACCGACACGCGCGACGCACAGGCGACGCTTGGGCAGATTCGCGCCTTGGCGAAAGCGGGATGCGACATCGTGCGCGTCAGCGTGTACGACGAGGATTGCGCCCGCGCTGTCCGCACGCTGGTGGACGGTTCGCCCGTGCCGCTGGTGGCGGATATCCACTTCAACCACCGCCTTGCCATTGCCGCGGCGGAAAACGGCATCCATAAGCTGCGCATCAACCCCGGCAATATCGGCGGCGAAGCGCACGTTCGGGAACTGGCGGCGGCGGCAAAGGCGCACCACATCCCGATTCGCATCGGCGTGAACACCGGGTCGATTGAGAAGGATATTCTGGCGAAGTACGGGCAGCCGTGCGCCGAGGGGCTGGTGGAAAGCGCGCTGAATCACGCGCGGATGCTGGAGAAAGTCGGCTTCGAGGACATTGTGCTGTCCATGAAGGCGTCGGATGTGCGCCTGACGATTGCCGCCTACGAGCTGGCGGCGAAGCGCTGCGATTATCCGCTGCACGTCGGCGTGACCGAGGCGGGTCTGCCGGGGCAGGGGACAATCAAGAGCGCAATTGGCATCGGCGCGCTGCTGGCGGAGGGCATCGGCAACACGATTCGCGTCAGCCTGACGGGCGACCCCGTGCCGGAAGCAAAGGCAGCGTGGGACATCCTGCGCGCGCTGAACCTACGGACGCACGGCGTGCAGCTGGTGTCCTGCCCGACGTGCGGGCGGACGTGCATCGACGTGGCGGGCATTGCCGCGCGCGTGGAGAAGGAGCTTTCGGATATTCAAGTGCCGCTGAAGGTGGCGGTGATGGGCTGCGTGGTGAACGGCCCCGGCGAAGCGCGCGAAGCGGACATTGGCATGGCGGGCGGCAAGCGCGGCGGTGTACTGTTCGTCAAGGGGCAGGAGCCGATGGTGGTCGAGGAGAATCTGGCTGACCGCTTGATTGAACTGGCACGGAAGATTGCGGCGGAAAAAGCGAGGAAATGACGCTTTTTCCGGCGGAAAAGCGGGGAAAAGGGCTTTTCGGCTGATTGGTGACTTGATTTTGATTGCCGCAGGGGTTTCGCGTCCGCAGACGCGAAACCTTGAATAAACACGCGAGAGTAGTATGAAGAAGTGTACAACTCAATCGCGCGAAAGGGTCAAGGGAGGAACTCCCTTGCGGAGTCCAGAGGCAGAGCCTCTGGTGGGGTCAAGGGGGAGATGAGATGGGACGAAGTCCCCCCCTTGGCTCATCGTCGTTATAGGGAAGGAGGAAGCAGCATGAGTTACGATGAATTGCTCGCGCAGGTGTATGCCGCGCTGCCGCAGCTCAAGGGGCAGCTCCATGCGCCGCGCGTGGTGTATGTGCAGTCGCAGGGCAAGGTGTACATCACGTTTGAGTCAAATGTGCTGGTGGAGGAAGCATCGTTCCTGAAGCTGGAAGCGCTTCTGCGGCGCGTTTTCCCGCAAAAGCCGCTGGCGCTGCGCGTCGTGTCGCCGGGACTGAAGGACGATTTTCTGGAGAACATCAGCGCGTATAAGCAGGTGCTGACCGACTTCCTGCGCCGCAATTATCCCGCGTCCGCAAGCTGGATGAGCCAAATCGACTGGCGGTGCGACGGCAAGCGCATCACGCTGACCTTCCCCGACGCGTTCAGCCTGGAATATATGGGGCGGCAGAACGTCGCGGCGCGCCTGTCGCAGGCAGTGAAGGACATTTTTTCCGCCGAGGTGATGGTGGAACTGACCGTCGCGGGCGATCAGGAGAAGCGGCTGGCGGAAATCCGCGAAGAGCGGCTGCGCGAGCAGACCGTCACCTACACGCCGGAGCAAATCGCAGCGATGACGCAGGGGGACGCCAAGCCCGCGAAGGAGCACAAGGAGCGCAAGCCGTCCGCGCCGCGCGAGAAGAAGCCGGAGCAGACAACGCCGGAGCGCGACCCGATGCTGCCCGTGATGACCGACCACGCCATCGGCAAGCCGATTATGGGGCGCGCGATTGCCGATCCGCCGATGGAAATGAAGGAGCTGGCAAGCGACGCGGGGCTGGTCGTTGTGCAGGGCGACATTTTCAAGCTGGAAACGAAGGAACTTAAGGGCGGTGAACTGCTGCTCGTCACCTTTGCCATCACCGACTACACGTCGTCCATCCTCTGCAAGGCGTTCATGCGCTACCGCCGCCTGCCCTTCGGCAAGAAGAAGGACGACGACGCGCCGCCGCCGCCGATTACCGACGAGGAACGTCAGGCGGTGATGGACAAGGTCAACCAAATCAAGGTGGGGCTGAACGTCAAGGTGCGCGGCGAGTGCATGTACGATAATTTCGCGCATGAGCTGTCCATTTCCATCCGCGATATGGTGCCGATGGAGCGCATCAGGCGCGAGGACACGGCGGAGGAAAAGCGCATCGAGCTGCACATGCACACCAACATGTCCACCATGGACGCGCTGACCCCGGCGGGTGACCTTATCAAGCGCGCCATTGAGTGGGGGCATCCCGCCGTCGCGATTACCGACCACGGCGTGGTGCAGGCGTTCCCGGCAGCGTTCAATGCCGTCAAAAAGCAGCCGATTAAGCTGATTCCGGGCTGCGAGGGCTACCTTATTGACGAAACGCAGGTCGTCACCGATGAAGACGACCGCTCGATTGATGATACCATCGTCGTGCTGGACTTTGAATCCACCGGGCTGGACACGCTGAAAGACCGCGTGATTGAAATCGGCGCGGTGAAAATGACCGGCGGCACGCTGGTGGATACGCTGTCGATTCTGGTGAACCCGAAAATTCCCCTGCGGCCGAAAATCACCGAAATCACGGGCATTACGGACATGATGCTGGCGGATAAGGAAACGGCGGAGACCGCTATCCCGAAGCTGATGGACTTCATCGGCGATGCCGCGATTGCCGCCCACAACGCCGCGTTTGACGGCAAGCTGCTCAAAGCGGAGCTGCGGCGGCTGGGGCGCGAGTTCAACGCGCCGATTCTGGATACGCTGTCCCTGTCGCGCAAGCTGCTGCCGGAACTGAAGTCGTTCAAATTGAAGAGCGTCTGCAAGGCGCTGAGCGTGAGCCTCAAAAACGCCCACCGCGCCGTCCACGACGCAACCGCGACGGCGTACTGTCTGGCGAAGATGTTCAAAATCGCCAAGGAAGAGCACGGGTTCACCAAACTCAGCGACCTGAACACGCTCAAAGGCGGCGCCATCGGCGAAAGCTACCATGTCATCCTGCTGGTGAAAAGTCAAGAGGGGCTGGTCAACCTCAACCGACTGGTGTCCATCGGGCATCTGGACTACTTCCGCCGCCGCCCGCATATGCCGCGTTTCATGATTGACCGCTACCGCGAAGGGCTGATTATCGGCAGCGCGTGCGAGGCGGGCGAACTCTACCGCGCGGTGCTGGAAAATGAGCCGTGGGAGAAAATCAAGGAAATCGCGTCGTGGTATGACTATCTGGAAATCCAGCCCGTGGGCAACAACGCGTTTCTGGTGCGCGAGGGGCGCGTGGCGGACGACGAGGCGCTGCGGGACATCAACCGCAAAATCGTCCAGCTGGGCGACGAGCTGGGCAAGCCGGTCGTCGCGACGGGGGATGTGCACTTCCTTGACCCGCACAACGCCATCAACCGCTCCATCATTCAGGCGGGCATGGGCTACGATGATGCCGACATGCAGCCGCCGCTGTACTTCAAGACGACGAACGAGATGCTGGAGGAATTTGCCTACCTTGGCGCGGAAAAGTGCCACGAGGTCGTCATCGACAATCCGCGGAAGATTGCGGATCAGGTGGACAAGCTGCAATTGTTCCCCAAGCACCCCAAGGGCGAGGATACCTTCCAGCCATTCTGGGAGGACGCGGCGGACAATATTCAGAATATGACGTGGGGCACGGCGAAGGAACTCTACGGCGATGAGCTGCCCGAAATCGTCGTGAACCGGCTGAACAAGGAGTTAAAATCCATCATCGGCTACGGCTTCGCGACGCTGTACAACATTGCCCAGCGGCTGGTCAGCAAGTCCAACGCGGACGGGTATCTTGTCGGCAGCCGCGGTTCGGTCGGTTCGAGCCTCGTGGCGCGTATGTGCGGCATCACGGAGGTCAACGCGCTTCCGCCGCATTACCGCTGCACCCATTGCCGCAAGGGCTTTTTCGACGTGGACAAGAGCCAATACAAAGTCGGCGTTGACCTGCCGGACAAGGACTGCCCAATCTGCGGTCAGAAGCTCGTGAAGGATGGCTTCGACATCCCGTTCGAGGTGTTCCTCGGCTTTGAGGGCGACAAGGTGCCGGATATTGACCTGAACTTCTCCGGCGAATATCAAAACCGCGCGTTCCATAACGTCGAGGAACTGTTCGGGCATGACCACGTTTTCCGCGCGGGCACGATTACGGGTCTGGCGGAAAAAACGGCATATGGCTATGTGTCGAAGTACTTCGAGGAGCGCGGATTGCAAGTCGGCAACACGGAGAAGGAGCGTCTGGCAGCGGGCTGCGAGGGCGTGAAAAAGACGACGGGGCAGCACCCCGGCGGCATGGTCGTCGTGCCGAAGGAATACGAAATCTACCAGTTCACCGCTGTGCAGCACCCTGCTGACGACCTCAATTCCGACTTTACCACCACCCACTTTGACTTCAACTCCATGCACGACATTCTGGTTAAGCTGGACTGCCTCGGTCACGACGACCCGACGGTTTTGCATATGTTGGAGGAACTGACGGGCATCGGCTACAAGGATGTTCCGCTGGATGACCCGGACGTGCGAAGCCTGTTTTCGTCGCCCAAGGCGCTGGGCGTGACGCCGGAGGATATCGGCTGCCTGACGGGTACGTTCGGCGTGCCGGAATTTGGCACATCGTTCGTGCGCGGTATGCTCGACGAAACGAAGCCGACGACGATGGAGGAACTGCTGCGCATTTCCGGCCTGTCCCACGGCACGGACGTGTGGCTGGGCAACGCGCAGGAGCTGATTGCAAACGGTACGGCGAAATTGAGCGAGTGCGTCTGCTGCCGTGACGACATCATGAACTACCTGATTGACAAGGGCGTTGCGCCGAAGATGGCGTTCACGACGATGGAGAGCGTCCGCAAAGGGCGCGGCCTGAAGCCTGAAATGGAACAGGCGATGATTGAGCAGCACGTTCCGCAGTGGTTCATGGATTCGTGCAAGAAAATCAAGTACATGTTCCCCAAGGGACACGCCGTGGCGTATGTGACGATGGCGCTGCGCGTGGCGTGGTATAAAGTGCATCGTCCGCTGGCATATTATTGTGCGTACTTCACCGTGCGCGGCGACGGCTTCGACGCGATGACGATGCTGATTGACCCCGCGACGATTCGCGAGAAAATCAAGCAGATTAAAGCTGACCCGAAGGCGTCCGCGAAGGACAAGGAAGCCGTGACGAGCCTTGAACTGGTGCTGGAGATGAACATGCGCGGCTTCAAATTCCTGCCGTGCGACCTGTACAAGAGCGACCTGAAGAAATTCAAGATGGAGGGCGAAACGGGGCTGCGGTGTCCGTTCACGTCCTTGGGCGGACTGGGCGAATCGGCTGCCATCAACATCGTGCGTGAGCGCGAGCGCGGCCCGTTCATGTCGGTGGAGGACTTGAAGGAGCGCACACGCATTTCCAGCGCGGTTATTGAACTGCTGCGGACGCACGGTTCGCTGGAGGGCTTGAGCGAAACCAGTCAGGTGTGCATGTTCTAAAGATTTCGCCGCTGCGGCGGCGACAAGGGGGCTTTGCGCTCGCCCCCTTGACCCTTTCGCCCGTCGCCCTAAAGCAACAGTACGGTTATGCTGCTTGGGGGTACGAAAGGCATACTAACTAAAAAGCAGCGATAACATCCAACAAACTTAGATGGGGATGCGAAGCAGTCCAGAGGGCGACCGCAGACTTCGTCTGTTTCCATTGCCCCCTTGTCGCTCCTGCAGGAGCGAAATCCTGCATAAACACGCGGAAGTTGTATGAAGAAGTCACCAACTCAATCGCGCGAAAGGGTCAAGGGAGAAACTCCCTTGCAGGGTGCAGGGACAGCGTCCCTGCCGGAGTCCAGAGGCAGAGCCTCTGGGGAGGTTTTCAACAATGAAGGAATTGCATCGGGCAAGGGTCGTCGCCATCGGCAGCGAAGAGGATATGGCGGCTGTCTGCCGCACATTGCTCGCAAACTGCGATTGGCTCGAAATCCCGGATGACCGCCCGCCGTATTCGCTGGAGGAGCTGCGCCAGCAGGTCAAACAGCACGCGGAGGAGCTGGGCGGCGAGGAGAGCGGATTCTACTATGGCATGGTCGCGCGCTATACCTATGGCGACGCGGATAACCGCACCTGCCGCTTTGATATTGCGCGCCAGCCCAGCGGATTGTGGACGGCGTGCTTCCATTATGATGGCGAAACGCCCTTCCAGAGCGAGGACTGGCTGTACCTGCATGAACACGCCGGGCGCGTGCCGATGCTGGCGATTCATGCCTGCGCGGATTTTGCGGCGGATAAGGGGATGACCGTCTTTACCGGCGGGCAGACGCTGGATGAGTGGTCGCAGATGGCGGAAATCTGGTTCTGGCTGATGGAACAGTACGAAATCGGCAATCCGCCGGAGGAAGCCGTGCAGCACCTGAAGAAGCTGGAAGCTATCATGCGCCAAAGCGACTTTGACATGACCATCCCCGAACTTCTTCGGGGGTGCATCGACCACCTGAACGACGTCATGGCGCACACGAATCAGCCGGATGAACTGCGCCGCCTGATGGACGAATGCGCCGAAAGAAAAGATTATCAGGGGCTGTTCGTCGTGCAGTGTCAGGTGGCGGAAACGGTGCTGTGGGACTGCACGCACGTTGATTTGTGGCTTGCGAACCTCGAAAGCATCCTGCGCGAGTGGCAGAAGGAGAATCCGGCATAATCGGCAATCGCCGCGCATACCCTGACAGCAGGAGAGGGGGGAGCGCACAGTGAAAGAGCCGACAGTGCCGCAGAAGCCCTGCGGACTGGTTATCGAGAATCGCAAAAAGGCGGTTCTCACCGGTGTCAAGGAGGTTGACCGCTTCGATGAAACGGCGGTCGTGCTGGAAACATGGGGCGGGCGGCTGACGCTGACCGGCAGCGGGCTGCATGTCTCCGCCTTGCAGCTGGAAGAGGGCAGGCTGCTTGTGGACGGCGATATCGACGGCGTGCAGTATGAGCAGGGGCGCGCGCGGCGCAAGGGCGGCTTCCTCCGCCGTGCCATCGGATGACGCTGGAGGTGTTGTTCGCGCAGCAGGGACAGGCGGAAACGTTCCTGCGGATGGTGCTGCTCGGCGCGGCATTCGCCTTGGCGCTGACCCTCGGCGGCGCGTGGCGGCATCGGCACGGCCTGTCCGACGCGGCGGATGTGCTCTGCGCGCTGATGCTCACGCTGGCGGCGCTCCTCGTCCTCATCCATAGCGGGGAAGGGCTGCGGCTGTACGCGCTGCTGGGGCTGCTGCTCGGCGCAGTGCTGTGGGAAACGGGCATCCGGCGCATCTTCCGCTGGATTGGAAAACGGCTGAAAAAAAGTTTTCCGTCAGGCAGGAATATGCAAAATCATAGCGAATAGATAAGGAAAAGAACACTTCCGATTCTGGAGAAAAGGAGTGAGGGCGTTGGGGCGCAGGCTGGTGCGTTGGAAGGCGGTTGTCATCCTGCTGGTGGTGTTGGGCATCATCTTCTATGTCGTGATGGCGCAGTCGCGGCAGCGGCTTGACGCGCTCTCGACGCGCAATGAGCAGCTGCAGCAGCAGTATGCGGCGCTGGATCAGAAAAATCGGGACTTGCGCGAAGAACTGACGTATGTTGCGACGGATGCGTACATTGAGGAAACCGCGCGCAACGACTTCGGCTATGTCCGCGACGGCGAAATCCACTTCCACTTTGCCAGCATGGATGTGCTGCGGGGCTACACCGAGGCGGAATGGAACGCGCTGCTGGATGAATTTCGGGATTAAAGGGGGACTTTGCGTCTGCAAGTCCCTTTTTCGTTACACATATTGTAAACCAGAAAGACAGGAGAGGTGAACCATGAGGGCAGCAGTCATCGGGATCGGCTCCAATTCGGTGAGGATGCTTGTGGCGGAAGCAGCCGACGGGGAGATTCGCCGCATCAGCCGCGACCGCGCCGGCACACGCCTGTTCGCCGGGCTGGACGAAGCAGGCAACTTGTCGCGGGAGGCAATGGCGTCCTCCTGCGCGGCGGTCAAACGCATGGCGGATTCCGCCCGCAGTCAAGGCGCGGAAGAAGTGCATCTCTTTGCCACCAGCGCCACGCGCGACGCCGCCAACAACGCGGATTTCGCGGCGCTGCTCAAAGCCGAAACCGGCTTGACGCTCGAAATCTGCTCCGGCGATGAGGAGGCCGCGCTGTCCTTCTTCGGTGCGACGGACGGCGGCGATTCCGGCGTCATCGACATCGGCGGCGGATCAACCGAAATCATCATCGGGCAGGGGATGAACATCCGCTGCTCCTTCTCCTGCCAAATGGGGGCGGTGCGCCTGTTCCAGCGGATTCCGATTCGCGACCACGGCGATTTGGACACGGTGGAGCAGATTGCCGCCGACATTCTGACAGACAAGCTGCTGGATTACCCTGTGCTGTCGATGCCGGGCAGCTGGCGCGGCACGGGCGGCACGTTCACGACGCTCGCCGCGATGGTGAAGGGCATTTACTGGACGGATAGAACCTACATGCACGGCACGGTGCTGACGGAGGCGGATGTGGCGCGCTTTGAGCGGCAGCTGGCGGATATGACGCTGGAGCAGCGCAAGCAGCTGCCGGGATTGCAGCCGAACCGCGCGGATATTGTGGTGCATGGAATCTGCATTTTGCGGGCGATTATGCGACGGATGCATATCGGGCAGATTACAGTGAGTGAATATGGGAATCTGGATGGGTATTTCAAGAGGGAATACTTAATGAAGAAGAAATAAGGTCAAAAAAAAGAGGATAAACACGCGGAAGAAGTAGGAAAAAGCGACCAACTCAATCGCGAAAAGGGGTCAAGGGGGGGATTCCCCCCTTGCAGGGTCAAGGGACAGCGTCCCTTGTGGGGTTTGGGGCAACGCCCCAACCGTTCCGCGGGCGACCAGTTTGTCAAACGCGCTCAACAAAGGCGCAGGCAGCGAAGCGTCCCTGCCAGTAACTTCGCGCTCCCTCAGGAGCGCCCCCCAAGCTGCTCTTTTGACCTATTCCACAGTGTCGCGCCAAATGGGCGCGACCACATAGCCTGCTCGCCCCTATCAGCGCAAACAAAACCCAGCCGGAGGATAGCCAACATCCCCCGGCTGGGTTTCCAATCTTGCCTGACCCCTCTTTTGCACATCTGCCATATAGCAAATTCGCCCCGGAAGCATCAGCAGCTTCCGGGGCGAAAATCATGCGAAAAAAATGCGAGCGTGACCGTAAGCCGAGTTCTGTCGAGGGACGATCATCTATCCAGACCTGACGTTGCCGCGCAGGTTCAAGCGATGCCGAGGACGCGACGGGCAGCCGCATGTGTCCTCATACGCATCTTGCACCAGATGGGGTTTACAGCACGGACAAGTCGCCAAGCCGTGGGTGAGCTCTTACCTCGCCTTTCCATCCTTACCGCACCGAAATGCGGCGGTATATCTCTGTTGCACTCTCCTTGGAGTCGCCTCCACCGGCCGTTAGCCGGCATCCTGCCCTGTGGTGCTCGGACTTTCCTCATACCATTGCTGGCACGCGATCGCCTGATCACCTCGCACAGGTGTATCATAGCGCAAAAGGCGCGGTTTGTCAAGGGGCGCCTGTTGACGCAGAATGCGCGCTGTGCTATAATGGACGCATCAATATGGGTGGAGGATGAAATCATGAAACGCTTTATCGCAATGCTCCTGACACTCTGTTCTGCGCTCCTGATGACGGCGGCTTTCGCGGAAGAGGCTGCCCCTGAAGCGAAAATCACCGTGGTGGAACAGCGCTTCATCAACATGGAGGACGACGGCCGCGGCTTCTTCTTCGCGAAGGTGCAGAACACCGGCGACGCTGCCGGTTACGCTGATTATAAGGGCAATATCGTCCTTTTCGACGCGGATGGCAACATCATCCTGACCGAAAACTATGTGCACACCAAGCCATCCGACGTGTACCTTGCGCCCGGCGAATACGCATATGTCTGCGAAAGCATCTACGACGACGCGCTGGACACCGCCGAAGTTGCGGAATGCCAGTTCTCCATCAAGGCGGTCGATAACGGCGAGGAGTACGAAAAGCTTGCGTCGGAAGCGAAAATCCACTTTGAGCCGGACGAAGAAGATGACAACTATGTGGATGTCACCTTCACCAACACGACCGACGAAATCCTCTACGACTACGAGATTGTGGCGGCGCTGTACGACCAGAACGGCGAATTGCTGTTCATCAACACGGAAGTGGTGAGCGGCATCGGCGTGCATCCGGGCAGCACCATCACCGTTCGGCTGTACATTTACGAGGATATTCTCATGTACTTCTGCCGCGAAGGCCTCACGCCCACGACCGTGGATGCGCTGGTCTACTGCGAAAAGTAAAGCGGAAATCCTGCAAAACGCATCGTCCCCGCGGCGGTGCGTTTTTTCATGCCCTCAGCCGAAAGTCTGCCGCCATCCCCCGAAAAAACCGATTCATCACGGAATCTTGGGGGATGAGCAGCTTGGGGGCGCGTCTGCGGACGCGCGAAGTTACTGGCAGGGACGCTTCGCTGCCTGCACCTTTTGTTGGGCGTGTTTGACAAACTGGTCGCCCGACCAACAGTTGGGGCGTTGCCCCAAACCCCACAAGGGACGCTGTCCCTTGACCCTGCAAGGGGCAATGGCCCCTTGACCCCATTTCGCGATTCAGTTGGTCGCACTTTCATGCTCCTTCCGCGTGCAGCTTTTTGGTGCTTCGCCTAAGCCCTTATTTGCTCCCCAAACTTTCCGTGAAGAACCAAAAAACATGCTTGCAAAACGCCGCCGACTGTGCTAAAATGCCGAAGCATCCACATTTTTCGGAGGATTTTGCCTGATGGCGACCTTGCTTCTTGTCGTGATTTATCTTTCCTTCATCAGCCTTGGCGTGCCGGATTCGCTGCTTGGCACGGCGTGGCCCGTCCTCTACCGCGAACTCGGTGTGCCGCTTGCGTCCCAGAGCGCCGTGAGCATCCTCTGCTCCCTCGCGACGATGACCTCCAGCATGAACAGCGCCCGCATCATCTCCCACCTCGGCACGGGCAAAGTGACCGCGTTCTCAACGCTTTTGACCGCCGCCGCCCTGCTCGGCTTCTCCTTTTCGGGCAGCTTCTGGTTCATGTGCCTGATGGCGATTCCGCTTGGGCTGGGCGCAGGCTGCGTTGATTCGGCGCTGAATAATTATGTTTCCATCCACTATAACGCGACCGTCATGTCCTTCCTGCACTGCTTTTATGGCGTTGGTGTGATGGTCAGCCCGTACATCATGTCCGTCGTCATTAACAGCGCGGTCGGCTGGCGCGGCGGCTACCGCACGGCAAGCCTGATTCAGGCGCTTATCGGCAGCATCCTCCTGCTGGCGCTGCCCTTATGGAAAAAGGCGCATGGCGAAGAGTCCATTCAGGCGGAAAAGAAGATGAAAGTCCTGCCGATTTCGCAGACGCTGCGGATTCCGGGCGCGCTGATGACCTGCCTGCTCTTCCTGACCTTCTGCGCGATTGAGGTCATCTGCGGCGGCTGGAGCGCAACGTACATGGTGGAAGCGAAGCACATGCCCGCAAATTTGGCGGCGCGCGCGACGATGTACTTCTACCTCGGCATGGCACTGGGGCGCTTCCTCTCCGGCGTTGCGGCGAAGAAGCTGACCCCGTGGCAGATTATCTTTATCTCGATGGGCATCCTCGGCGTGTCGCAGACGACGCTGCTTGTTTCCGGCAACAACGTCCTGACGATGGCGGCGCTGCTGATGACGGGCTTGGGTGTCGGCCCGCTGTACCCGAATTTCAACTACATGACCCCCCTGCATTTCGGCAAGGACGTCAGCCAGTCGGTCATGGGGATGCAGATGACTTTCGCGTCCATCGGCACCATTGCCGCCCCCGCCCTCTGCGGTGTGCTGGGACAGCTGCTCGGCATGGGCATTTTCCCGGCGTATTTAATGATATTCTACGTCCTGACCGCCGTCGGCATTATCGCCCTGCGCCGCACGCTCCGGCAGGTGGGACGGCTTCAGCAATGAGCAATGAAAAGCGCGTCCGCAATTTGCAGACGCGCCTTTTTAGGTGCGCTAAAAGTCAAGTATGGGAGTGTGCACTGCGAAGGTTTCCAAAGGGCGATCGCAAAGCCCTTTGGTCGCTCCCGCAGGAGCGAAATCCCTGCACAACAGGCAAGCAGTGCCTGAAAGTGCCATCACGCCGCAATGCCGCGCATTGTCTTTCTGAACACATGCATAAACAGCGTCACCGTGCACAAGACCGCGAGCACATCCGCAATCGGCTCGGCGAGGAAAATCGCAAACACCGTGTCCGGAATGAACAGCGGCAGCAGATACACCAGCGGAATCAGCAGAATCAGCTTGCGCAGGCACGCCAGAAATAGGCTGCACTTCGCATTCCCCAGCGCCACAAACGTCTGCTGACACGCAATCTGCGCGCCGAAAATCGTCACGCCCGCCATGTATAGGCGCACGCACGGAATCGCGTACGCACGCAGCGCCGCGTCCGGGGTCAGCAGATAGACAAAAATCTGCGGCGCAAAGATGCACGTCAGCCCCAGCACCGCCGAGAACGCCAAGCACGAAATCAGCAGTATCCGGAACGCGGCTTTCACCCGCTCCGGGCGCTTTGCACCGTAGTTGAAGGAGATAATCGGCTGCGCGCCCTGCGAAAGCCCCTGCAAGGGCAGCAGCGCAAACTGCATCAGCGTGGAGCAGATGGTCATCGTGCCGACGGCCAGCGTGCCGCCCGCCGCGCGCAGCGATGTGTTGAAGCACACGGACACAAGGCTCTCCGTGCTTTGCATAATGAACGGCGCGAGTCCCAGCGCCACGCACGGCGCAAGCAGCTTCCAGTTCAGCCGCAGCAGACGGCGCTTCAGGTGCAGTATCGTCTGCCTGCCCGTCAGGAAGCGCAGGACGAACGCCGCGCTCACAGCCTGTGAAATCACCGTCGCCAGCGCCGCGCCCTGCACATCCATGTGGAAAACGAAGATGAACAGCGGGTCAAGCAGCGTGTTCAGCACCGCGCCAATCAGCACCGTCAGCATCCCCGCCTTGGAGAAGCCCTGCGCGGTGATGAACGGGTTCAAGCCGAGAGACAGCTGCACGAACACCGTGCCGAGGCTGTAAATGGCAATGTAGCGCTGGGCATAGGGCAGGGCATCCTCCGTTGCGCCGAACGCCAGCAGAATCGGCGTGTAAAAGCAGGACAGCACAACCGTCAGCACTGCCGAAACGCACAGCAGCAGCGCCGTGCAGCTGCCCAAAATCCCCTCCGCCTTCTCGTGGTTCCGCTGCCCCATCGCGATGGACGCAAGCGGCGCGCCGCTGGATGCGCACAGCGCCGCGAACGCCGAAACCAGCAGGATAATCGGCAGGCAGACACCCAGCCCCGTCAGCGCGAGCGTGCCCACGTCGGGAATGTAGCTGATGTAGATGCGGTCAACAAGGTTATAGAGCATATTGACGAGCTGCGCGGTGATGGTGGGAATTGACAGGCGCAGCATCAGCCGCCCGACGGGTTCATTCGCGAGGTCGGGGCGGCGCGGTGCAGTGGACATAGAAAGCCTCCTTTTTTGTAAACATGGGATAATTCGCCGTCAATGCCCGGAACTCCTCTTGCTTTGCGGAATTTTCGTGTTTATACTAATTCTCATCTAATACTATTTCCAAATTCACCTGCGCCATCTGCTCGCGCCTTTTCCGCGCTTGCGTCCGCTCATTCCACTTAGCGTAGCGCTGCTACGCTGCGTTTCATTCGCGTTGGCCAGCGCGAAAAATTCGCTTCGCATCTTGGCGCATTCTCATTTGGAAATAGTATAAACCATGTCATTCGCACAGCATCTTTTCCGCCCTGGCTTTGCATCGTTCCGCTCGCGCGTACCTCCAGTACGCCTCGCTTCACTCAGCTTTGCCAGAACGAAAAATCTGCTATGCTCGATGCCATGTTTTAGAATCGAATTAGTATCACTTGTGCTTTTCGGGCGAATCTGGTATACTGGATGCAATCCAACGGAAAGGTCGTGCGGATATGCCGGATTTGCTCCCTGCCGCCGAAGCGCTGGCGGAGAAACGCTGCCTTGTCACCCTGCACAATCAGCCGGATTTTGTGCTGCTTCAGCCCATTGACGCGCGGGACACGCTTTCGCAGGAAATGCCGCTGCTTGCCGCGCAGACAACGCGGAGCTTCCTGCACGTCGCGTTTCCGGTGGAAGCGTGGAATGTGGATTTGTCCCCGTGGGACGCGCCGCCTGTGTTCGGCAGGGAAGCCTTCGGGCATGGCGCGGCGGATACGCTGGATTGGCTGCGCTCGCGCCTGATGCCGGAAGTGCGCGCAAAGTACGCGATTTCGCCGGATGCGCCCGTCATCCTCGGCGGATATTCGCTGGCGGGGCTGTTCAGCCTGTGGAGCGCGGCGCAGGTGGATGCTTTCGCAGGCGTCGCCGCGGTATCGCCCTCCGTCTGGTTTCCCGGCTGGCGCGCATATGCGGATCAGCACGCGCTTCGCAGCCGCGTCGTCTACCTCAGCTTGGGCGACCGGGAGGAAAAGAGCCGCAATCCCGTGCTTGCGAGCGTCGGCGACGCCATCCGACGGGAGGACGCACGGCTCAGCGAGCGGGGCGTGCGGCATACGCTGCAATGGAACGTTGGAAATCACTTTCAGGACGCAGAGAAGCGCTGTGCGGACGGCTTCGCGTGGTGCATGGCTCAACGAAAGGCAGAAGGGAAAAAAACACATGAACATGAAACAGTATGAAACGTTTGAATTGCGCTTCGGCGGAGAGGTCTTGCCGGACGCGTGGGCGCAGATCGACCTGACGGCCACCTTCTCCTGCGCGCAGGAGTCCTTGACGGTCAAGGGCTTCTATGACGGGGAAAGCGACGGGCAGGGCGTTTATGTCGTGCGCTTCCTGCCGCAATATGCCGGTGTTTATCGCTATCAAGTCCGCGGCGCGGTCACGGCGGAGGGCGAAATTGTCTGCGAAGCGTCCTCCCCGGAGGCGCACGGAATCGTCCGCGCCGTCGGCACGCACTTTGCCTTTGCGGACGGCGCACCTTATATTCCCTTCGGCACAACCGTCTATGCGCTTATCTCGCAGGACGACGCGCTGGTGGAGCAAACGCTGCAATCCCTTGCCGCCGCGCCCTTCAATAAGCTCCGCCTGTGCGTTTTTCCCAAGGATTACGACTACAACCACAATGAGCCGCCGCTGTACGCCTTTGCGCGCCGCGAGGATGGCTCGTGGGACACATCGCGTCCAAGCATCGCCTTCTATCAGCGTCTGGAACGCATCCTTCGCCGCATCGCCGCGCTGGGCATTCAGCTCGACCTGATTCTCTTCCACCCCTATGACCGCTGGGGCTTTGCCGCCATGCCGCAGGCGGATAATTTCCGTTATTTAGACTATCTGCTCCGCCGCCTGTCCGCCATGCCGGAAATCTGGTGGTCGCTGGCCAATGAATACGACCTGTGTATGCCGAAGAAAACGCTTGCGGACTGGGAGGCGCTCGAAGCCTTTGTCGCCTCCTGCGATCCGTATCATCACCTGCTGTCCTGCCATAATTGCTTCTGCTTCTGGGACTTCAAAAGAAAAGACGTGACCCATGCCTCCATCCAGACTCGGGCGCTGACGGAAATTCCTCGTTATCTGCGCGAATACGGCAAGCCCGTCGTCATCGATGAATGCTGCTACGAAGGCGACCTGCCGCATATCTGGGGAAGCATATCCGGTCAGGAGATGGTTCGGCGCTTCTGGCGCTGCTATGTCGGCGGCGGCGCCTGCACGCACGGCGAAACCTTTTTGTCGCCGGACGACGTGCTGTGGTGGGCACGCGGCGGCGTCCTGAAGGGCGAAAGCCCGAAGCGCATCGCGTTTCTGCGCCGCGTCATCGAGGAGCTTCCGGGCTTCCTGTCGCCGCTGGAAAGCGTATGGGAGGAGGCCGAGCGGCAGGACGAAGCGCAGCGTCCCGACTGGATTCGCCCCTTCCTTGCAAGCCTGTCGCGAATGGCTCCGCCCGACCGGCACATGCTGCTTTGCGGGGAGCATCTCTGGGCGGCGCACTGCGCGGAGGACGCTTATCTGTGGTATTACGGTCAGCAAACCGCTCGGGAGCAAATCATCAAGCTGCCGCCGGCGCATAGATACCGGGTCGAGGTGCTGGACACATGGAATATGACCCGCGAGACGCTGCAAACGGGCGTAAGCGGGTGTGTCGTGCTCACGCTGCCCGGTCGGGAGGATATGGCGGTGCTGGCGGTTCGGATGGACTGACCGCATGTGAAGCCCGCGCTGCATTCTTCTTTTCTTTTTCCCCATAATCACAAGAAAATGAAGGCGCAGTTGTCAAACCTCACAAAGAAACGACGGCATATTCTACGCCGAGATTTTGTTGAAGTCTTGACAATCCCATCCCGTCGTGTATAATAAATGGTATTACACCGCAAAAAATGCGGAACGAAAAAGAGGGTATTCAGATGCAGACTCGTCGTGAATTTTTGAAGAAGAGCGCCGCCCTGCTGGGCAGCGCCGCGGTTGTCGGCAGCGTTCCCGGACTGCTGAAGGCGCAGGCGGAGGACGGTCAGGAAGTCCCCGCGTACCCCTACCCCTATGTCGAACTGGATCCGGCATACGTCGAGAAGCTCGCCTATGAAGGCTATTTCGAGAACGGCTGCTGCTTCGGCGTCGCCAAGGCGATTCTGGTTGCCCTGCGCGAGAAGGTTGGCTATCCCTATACCGTCATCCCGGAAGAGATGTTCGCCAACGGCAAGGAAGGCTACACCTGCGGCACGCTGTGCGGCGCACTCGGCGGCGCGGTGGCGATGATTGGTCTGGTCTGCGCGTCTGCGGATTCCCGCCAGCTGACCAAGGATCTGTTCGCGTGGTACTGCTCCACCAATCTGCCGATTTACCAGCCTGAAGCGGCTGCTCCCGTGCAGACGGTGGCGCCCAGCGTCAACTGCATTGACTCCATCACCAAGTTCATGACGGCTGCGAATGTCGAGCGCGGCGATATCATCCGCAAGCGCCGCTGCGGCGGCCTGAGCGGCGACGTGGCGCGCCGTACGGTTGAGCTGCTGAACGCGCACTTCGGCTTCGCGGAGCTGCCGGTTGCTTCTCCCGTGGCGGAGGAAGAAACCCTCGCGCCCAACGAGTACATCGGCGAAGCGCAGTCCTTCGGCGGCACCCTCCGCGTGAAGGTCACGATGGACGGCGACAAGATCGCTAAGATCGACATCCTGTCCCACAGCGACACCGCCGGCGTGTGCAATCCCGCCTACGACACCGTGCCGGGCAAGATTATCGAAGCGCAGTCCACGAATGTTGACGCGGCGACGAACGCAACCATCTCCAGCAAGGCCATCATGGCGGCTGTGGAAGACGCGCTGAGCAAGGTCGGCAAGTAATCCGCTGCATTTCGTATCACATTGGGAGGGCTTGCATGGGCGCTGCCCGGCACGCCCTCCCTTTCTTTCATCGGTCATAAGCGCCGAAAGGAGGTCATCAAGCCATGTTCAACATTGGTTTTTCGGAACTGCTGCTGGTGCTGCTGGTCGCCTTTCTGGTGGTCGGGCCGAAGGATTTGCCCAAGGTTGCCCGCTGGCTGGGGCGCACGGTGAAAAAATCGCGCCGCCTGCTGAACGAAATCAAGAAGGAATCCGGCTGGGACGAGCTGGAGAAGGAAGTTCGCGATGTTCAGCACGACGTGAAGGACGCCGTGAAGCAGGGCGATGTCTCCGCGGAATTGCGCGAGGCGAAAAAATCCGTGCAGGACAGCGCGGAAAAGTTTGACAAGGACACGAAATCGAACTGAGGGAGGACACAAACATGCGTCTGGGAACCACGGAAATCATCCTGATTGTCGTATTGGCGCTGGTGCTGTTCGGCGGCGGCAAGCTGGCAGGCGTCGGCAAGGCGCTGGGCAAGAGCATCAAGGACTTCAAGAATGAAGTGAAGGACGACAAGGCGGAGGAAAAGTCCAAAGAGGACAAAAAGGACGAAACATGAAGCAGAAGCAGACGACCCCTGCCGAGGAGACGGAAGACAAGCGCCCGAATGAGACGCCCGACGAAGAATCCTCCGACGGAGAGTCCTCCGATGGCGAAGCCTCCGATGGCCTGAAGGAAGCGGGCGAATCCATGCTGTCGCACCTGATGGCGCTGCGCAAAGTGCTGCTCATATCCGCCGCGGCGGTGCTGATCGGCTTCGTCCTCGTCTTTTATCTGGCGATTGACCCGCTGATGGCGCAGATTCTCGCCCCCATTCAGGCGCGCGGGATTCAGGTGATTTTCACCACCATGTCCGAGGCGCTGGTGACGAAGTTCAAGGTGGCGCTGCTGGCGGGCATGATTATCGCCAGTCCCGTTGTCATCTGGGAGATTTGGGGGTTCATCAAACCCGCGCTGTACCCGCAGGAGAAGCGGAAGTTCCGCCTGCTGTTCGTGCTGGCGCTGCTGCTGTTCCTGACGGGCGTTGTGTTCTGCTATTTCGCCGTGTATTCTCTGGCGGTGGATTTCTTCCTCGTTGCGGGCGATTCGCTGGCGACGCCGATGCTGTCCATTGACAAGTACGTCAGCTTCCTGTTCGGCTTCCTCGTGCCGTTCGGGGTTGCGTTCCAGCTGCCGGTGGTGCTGTACCTGACGACGCGCGTTGGGCTGACGACGCCCGACATGCTCCGCAGCAAGCGGAAGTATGTCATTCTGGCGATTTTCGTCCTCGCGGCGATTTTGACGCCCCCGGATGTGGTGTCGCAGGTGGCGCTGGGTCTGCCGATGTGCGGGCTGTATGAAATCGGCATACTGGTCAGCCGCTGCACGAAGGCAAGGGAGCGGGCATAAGGGGATGAAATGCGCTGCGCATGGCTGATGCCGCAGCGCTTTTTGCGTGGGGGCGGATGAGGTCGTTCCCCCGAAATTCAAAAAATTTTAACACCTTTTCCGGCGGATTTGCTTGTCATTCGCGCTGACTTGCGCTATAATAAGGAAAGTACCCCCTCAATGAAATGTATAGAGATGGGAGAGAATAAGTTTATGCAGAAAAAGGCTCTGCTGGCACTGCTGCTGGTGCTCACGATGATTCTCAGCGGCTGCTCGCTGATTGTCAAGGACGAAGCGGTCGATGCCGCGCGCGTGGTCATCCGCGTGGGTGATGATACCTATACCAAGGCACAGGTGCAGGCGCAGATTCAGAATCAGGTCAACTATATGACCGCCCTGTATTCCAGATACGGCCTGTCTTTCGACAGCACCAATGCGGACGTAATGAACAGCCTCACCGACAACGTGCTTAACAGCCTTGTCGAGCGTTCTGTGCTGCTGGCGAAGGCGAAGGAGCTGGGGCTTGACCAGCTGACGGACGAAGAAAAGACGAAGATTGAAGAGAATACCGCGTCTCAGCTGGATTCTCTGCGCAAAAGCGCAGCGACCGAGTTCTCCCTTGACCTCGAAACGCAGCTGGAGGAAATCAACGCCAAGCTGGATGAAATCGGCTACACGGAGGAAGTTGTCCGCAAGGGCGTGACCGAATCCCTGCTCATCAGCAAGGCGGAAGATTACGCGGTGAAGGACGTGACCGTGACGGAGGACGAAATCGTCGCGGACTTCAACAGCAAGGTTGAAGCGGCGAAGACCTCCTACGAATCCGACCTGTCCGCGTATGGCAAGGCGGTGCTCAACGGCACGACGGTCTACTATCGCCCGGCCGGCTACCGCAACGTCAAGCAGATTCTGATTAAGTACAGCGACGAAGATTCCGCGCTGGTGTCCAATATCCAGACCGCGCTGGACAACGTGATTACCGAGCAGAACAACGCCGCCAACGTGATGGCGAAGCTGGGCGTGGCGAACATGGACGAGCTGGCAAATCAGGTCACTGTGACGCTCAAGCCCGCCACTGAAACGCCCACCGCGACCGTGGAGGTTGAAAGCTCCGTGTCCGCGTTCGAGGAAGGCCTCGACGAGACGGTGGCTGCGACGGCTGTGACGATTGCCGAAGCGAAGGCGAAGCGCGCGTTCCTTGAGCAGCAGCTGGCGGACGCGAAGGCGAAGGCGCTGGCGAACATCACCCCCGAAGCGGACGAAGTGCTGGCGGCGCTGGCGGAAGGTCAGGACTGGGACACGCTGGCGGAAGCCCACAACGACGACCCCGGCATGAAGGCGGGCGCGGTGAACGCGGCAACCGGCTATCCGGTCTGCGAGGGCTTCACGCAGTTTGACGCTGCCTTTGTCGAGGGCGCGATGGCGCTGCAAAAGGTCGGCGATTACTCCGACAAGATTGAAGGCAGCTACGGCTACTACATCATCCAGTACACCTCCGACGTGGTGGAAGGCGCGGTGGACATGGAGACGGTGCACGACACCATTTCCTCCTCCTTGCTGAGCAGCAAGCAGAGCACCGTGCGCGACGAAGTGGTGGCGCAATGGGTGAAGGATGCCAACGCCACGATTAACAAGGACATCCTGAACGACTAATTCCCAATACAGCAAAAATCCCCCGATTCGCGTAGAGTCGGGGGATTTTTGTGGGTTCTTCACGGAATCTTGGGGGGAAGAGCAGCTTGGAGGCGCGTCTGCGGACGCGCAAAGTTACTGGCAGGGACGCTTCGCTGCCTGCACCTTTGTTGGCGACTTCCTTGGGATTGGTCGGACGAGGAACAGTTGGGGCGTTGCCCCAACCCCCAGCAGGGACGCTGTCCCTGCACCCTGCAAGGGACAGCGTCCCTTGACCCTTTTTCGCGATTGAGTTGGTCGCGCTTTCATGCTCCTTCCGCGTGCAGCTTTTTGGTGCTTCGCCGAAGCCCTTGTTTGCCCCAAAGATTCTATGAAGAACCATTTTGTGAGCTTGCCGCGTCAGTTGTTGAGGAACTCCACCGTCACGTTTCCGCCGCTGAGGGTCACCCGCACGCCGATTTCCGCCTGCTGCGTCTGCACAATCTGCGCGCCGGCGCTTGATAGCACACGCAGTACCCTTTTCGCGGGGGATTCCGGCAGAATCACGCTGCTTGTGCTGATGATCGCCACTTTCGGCTGTACCGCCGCCACCAGCGCCGCTGAGGTTGCATCGTCGCGCCCATGATGCCCCACCTTCAGCACCTCGCACGATGGAATCACCCCTGCTGCCAGCAGGTCGTTCTCCTCGTCGTACTCCATGTCCCCGGTCAGCAGCATTTTGCCGCCGCCGCCCGATGCAACCAGCACCAGCGAGTTGTCGTTCTCGCTTTCCTCGCGCTCCTGAATCGGGCCAATGACCGTCAGCAGCCCATCAGAGAGCGTGTCGCCCGGCTTCAGCAGGGTGATTTCCTCGCCGCGTATCGCCGCCGCCTTCACCACGGGATGCTTCTTCCACTTCTCCTTCTCCCACGCCCAGGACGCGTACCACCCGTCGATGGCAATGTCACTTTCGGCAAGCTGCTTTGCACCGCCGTAGTGGTCTTTGTCCATGTGCGTCACAATCACGCCGGTCAGGTGCGTTACGCCGAGGGCTTCCAGCGCGCGGGACAAATCCGCCCAGCTGTCCTCCGTTCCGGTGTCGATGAGGTAAGCCGTGTCGCCCGATGTGAGCAGCAGCGCATCTGCCTTGCCGACGTTGAACGCCACGAGCGTCAGCTTATCATCCGTCTCCGCCGCATCCGGCGCGGCGCAGGATGTCATTGTCAGCAGCATCATCAGCGCCAGCAGGGCGGCAAGCAATCGTTTCATCAGGAAACCTCCTGTCCAAAGAATTTTGGGGCGAAGAAGGGATTCGACAAAGGAAGGGCGAAATCCTTTATGGGGGATTTTCCCGTTTCCTCCAAGCAACAATCAAAACCAAGTATGAATAATACTATTTCCGGATTCACCTGCGCCATCTGCTTGCGCCTTTTCCCCTCTGGCGTCCGCTCATTCCACTTAGCGTAGCGCTGCTACGCTGCGTTTCATTCGCGTTAGCCAGAGTGAAAAATTCGCGGCGCATCTTGGCGCATTTTCATCCGGAAATAGTATAAAAGAGGAATTATGCAAAACGACGAAGTTTGGATGCGCCTTGCGCTCCAAGAAGCCCGCCTTGCCGCGGCAGAGGGCGAAATCCCCGTTGGGGCGGTGCTTGTCCGCGACGGACAGGAAATCTGCCGCGCCCATAACCTGCGCGAAAATCAGCATGACCCGACTGCACACGCTGAAATCCTCTGTATGCGCAGGGGCGCGGAGAAACTCGGCACATGGCGGCTGCGCGGCTGCACGCTCTACGTCACCCTTGAAGCCTGCCCGATGTGCGCGGGCGCAATGGTGATGAGCCAGCTCAGCGCCTGCGTCTACGGGGCGGCGGACGCCCGGCAGGGGTGCTGCGGCAGCGTGTACGATTTGCCGGGGGATGCGGCGCTATCCGGCGTTACCGCTTGGCGCGCGGGCGTGCTGGCGGATGAATGCGCTGAAGTCATGCGCGATTTTTTCGCGAAAAAGCGTATAAATCCATAACATTCAGTCGAAAGCGGAATACAGTTTCGCCCCGGACTTCCCCCCGATGCGGGAGAGGTTCGGGGCGAATATTGTCGCTTATACTATTTCCAGATAAGAATGCGCCAAGATGCGCCGCGAATTTTTCATTCTGGCTAACGTGAATGAAACGCAGCGTAGCAGCGCTACGCTAAGTGGAATGAGCGGACGCCAGAATGGAAAAGGCGCAAGCAGATGGCGCAGTTGAATCTGGAAAGAGTATTAGTTCGCCTTCACTTCGCTGGTAATCCTGCTGGTCGCGCTGCCGGTGGTGTTGCCCGTGCCTTCCGCCCAGACGTAGATCGAGTACCCAATGTCGTCCGCCTGCACGGTGTAGGTGGCGCCGTAGGACAGAATCTTGCTATCATCGCGATACCAAGTGATGGTCGCGGTCGCGCCATAGGGGGCGACACTTGCCACAAGCGTCTGCCCGACGATGGGGTTCAGGGTGTTCAGCGTCACGCTGTCGATGCGGTAACTCGCGCCCGCCGTCACCTGCTGCGTGTAGGGGCTGGTGACGTTGCCGCTTGTGCTGCCCGTGCCCTGTGCCCAAGCGTAGATGCGATGCCCCACGTCCGTCGCGGTGACGGTGTAGGTCATGCCCGTGCCAAGGTAGACGTTGTCGTCACGGTACCAGAGGATGGTGGCGGTTGCGTTCGCGGGGGCAATGGTCGCCGTCAGCACCGTGCCGACGGTCGGGGAGTAGTTGTAGAGGGTCACGCTGCTCAGCACGATGGACGGGGTTGCGCCGGCGGTCACAGTGTCCGTGTAGGCGCTGGTCGCCGTGCCGGTGGTGCTGTTGGTGCCCTCGGCGTAGGCGAAGATGCGGCGGCCGAGCGCGTTGGGCTGCACGGTGTAGCTGCTGCCGTAGCCCAGATAAGTGCCATTGTCGAGATACCAGTAGATATTCGCGGTCGCGCCGGACGGAGCAATCGTCGCGGTCAGGGTCGTGCCGACGACGGCATTGGTGGTGTTCAGGGTGAGGGCCTTGAGCTGATAGACGGTGCCGACTGTGCCGTTGCCCTGCACAGCCGCCCAGCCGCTGACGACAGAGCCGGTTGTGCCGTTCTTGCCAGTCACGCGCACGCGGATGCGGCGACCTGTGTCGCTGGTCTTGACGGTGTAGGTGCTGCCCGTGCCAAGGCGCGCGCCCGCGTCGTTCAGCCATTCATAGGAGACGTTAATGTTTGCCGGATTCGTGGTCACGGTCAGGGTTTCGCCGGGCCAGACCGTGTTCTTGTTCAGCGCTGCACTGCTGATGATCGTCGGCTGGGTGGTCGTCAGGAACTTGGTCATCATATAGCCGGTGTAGCCGTTGACGCGGATTCTGCACCACGTCTTGCCGTACTCCAGCACCGTCACCTGCGTGCCGACGCTGTAGGTGCTGATGACGCTGTAATTCGTGCCCGCGCCCGTGCGCATCCGCACCGGCTTGCCGTTGCTGGCGGTCACATACGCGGTGTACGAGCTGGACGGCGTGGACGGGGTGATGTTCGTCACCGACAGGAACTTCGACATTATATAGCCAGTGCGCGTGCCAACGCGAATTTTGCTCCAGTCCGCGCCGCTGATGAGCACCTTTACCTGCGTGCCCACGCTGTAAGACGCGACGACGCCGTAGTCGGTGGACGGGCCGGAGCGCATCCGGACGGGCTTGCCGTTCGCCGCGTAGATATACGCCGTGCTTTCGGTGGTGGTCGAGCCGCTGCTGCTGCCCGTCACGGTCAGGTAGTTGCTGTTCATAAAGCCGTAATGTCCATCCGGCGTGAGGACATAGTACCATTCGCCGGATGTGCCGATGATGGTCACCTGCGTGCCGGTGAAGTAGGCGGAAATCGTTTCGGAGGACGCGGAAGCCTCCGCGCGCAGCCGCAGCCATCCGCCCTTAACGACTGCCGTCGCGTAATTCTCCGCACTCGCGGGGATGATAAGCATCGTGATGGCAATCAGCATTGCCAGAACCAATGATAAGAAGCGTTTCATAATGAAATCCCTCCATTCGGGCGGTCGGCTGAGCCTTCCGCTCCCTCCGTTTTCCTTTACACCCATAGAACGGCTGACGGATGGATTTTGTTCCCGGTGGAAAAAAATTTTCGCGGGAAGTTTGCCCGCCCTGTGACAGATTGCGCAGATTCTTGACTTCTCCCCCATAAATGCGCTATAATGGGTGGGAACGTGTCAAGAAAGGAAGACCATGATGATTCGCCTGAACAACGATTACTCCGAGGGCTGCCACCCTTCGATTCTCTTGCGCCTGAATGAAATGAACCTCGAACAGAACCCCGGTTACGGCACGGACACCCACTGCGCCGAAGCCGCTGACGCCGTGCGCAAGGCGTTTGCCTGCCCGGATGTGGACGTGCATTTCCTCGTCGGCGGCACGCAGGCAAACATGACCGTGATTGCCGCGGCGCTTCGCCCGTATGAAGCCGTCCTCTGCGCTGACACGGGGCATATCAACGTCCACGAAACGGGCGCGGTGGAAGGCACGGGGCATAAGTGCATCGCGCTCCAAAGCCGCGACGGGCGCATCAGCGCGAGCCAAATCAGCGTGGCGGCGGCAATGCTGGATGACAATGAGCATGTCGCGAAGCCTGCAATGGTCTACATCTCCATGTCCACCGAGCTGGGCACGGTCTACAACCGCGCGCAGCTGCGTGATATTTACCTGACCTGCCAGAAACTGGGACTGTACCTCTTCATCGACGGCGCGCGGCTGGGCTATGCGCTTGCTGCCCCGACCGGCGACCTGACCGCGGCGGATATCGCCGAGATGTGCGACGTGTTCACCGTCGGCGGCACGAAGATGGGCGCGCTCTTTGGCGAAGCGATTGTCATCAACCATCCGGCGCTGAAGAAGCATTTCCGCCACATGATGAAGCATCAGGGCGGCCTGCTGGCAAAGGGCTGGCTGCTGGGTGTGCAGTTCAGCGCGCTGATGGCGGATGGGCTGTACTTCCAGCTGGGCCAGAAGGCGGTCAAGCAGGCGATGCGCATCCGCACCGCGCTGCTGGAGAAGGGGATTCCGCTGCATGTCGATTCCCCGACGAACCAGCTCTTCCCGATTTTCTCCGATGAGCAGGTGGAGGCGCTGGAGGAGGATTTCGCGCTGGAGTTTCAGGAGCGTGTGGACGAGAGCCATGTCGCGCTGCGCGTGTGCACCTCGTGGGCGACGCCGGAGCGGAATGTGACGGCGTTTATCGAGAAAATCAACAAGCTGTAAGCATTACGTTTCTGCCGGAGCATTTGCAGTAAGGAAAGTGCGCCCAAGCCGGGCTGCCAAAAAGGGTCAAGGGACAATGTCCCTTGCAGGGTGCAGGGACAGCGTCCCTGCTGGGGTTTGGGGCAACGCCCCAACTGTTCCGCGTCCGACCAATCCCAAGGAAGCCGCCTGCAAAGGCGCAGGCAGCGAAGCGTCCCTGCCAGTAACTTTGCGCTCCCGCAGGAGCGCCCCCAAGCTGCTCTTCCCCAAGATTCCGTAAAGAACAAAAAAGGTCGTTCCCCCCATGAGGAGCGACCTTTTGCTTTACTTTTTCCGCTTTTTCTGATTGCTGCCCTTGCTCTCCATCCGCTGCTCCACCTTCGACTTCTCCGGGAAGTTCGCCGTCACCCACGCCTGCACCTTCTCCATCTCCGGGACGCCGCGGAAGTAGTATGCTGTGCCCTTGACGCGAATGTGGCAGACGCGCAGCCGCTTTTCAATGAACGTCTGCTTGACCAGAATGTCCTGCGCGGATACGCCGCTGACCTCGTAGGTGTTCGCGCGACCCAAATTCGCCACAATCCGCGCGCCGTGCAGGTTCGTCGCGGGCTGGAAGGCATAGCTGCCCAGATAGCTGGGAATGTAGAACGCCATTGTCAGGCCGCACGCCGCAATCATCAGCCCCAGAATCATCAGGGTGAAGGAGGGCGGCAGGAGCAGCAGGCTGATTGCAAGCACGGGCAGCACGGACAGCGCAACCGGGGCGCACGCGGTCAAAATCACGGCGGATTTTTTCGTCCGCAGCTCTATTTTTTCACGCATCAGGCGTTTTTCTCCCCATCATTTCGTTCGTCCGACGAATCAGGATGTCGGCGATTTTCCGCGCACAGTCGGGGTCAATCTTCTCGTGCTGCTTGGCAATCATTTCGGCGCGCTTTTCCGGGTGACGCAGCAAATCCGCCACTTTCGCAGTCAGCTCGTCGTCCGTGTGCGCCCAGAGCGCCAGCGCGTTGTCCTCCATGAAGCGGGCGTTTTCCGTTTCGCACCCCGCAATCGGGTGCGCGACGACAATCGCCGTGCCGATGGTCATTGCCTCGGTGGAGGTCAGCCCGCCGGATTTCGTGACCAGCACATCCGCGGCGGCAATCAGGGGCGTCAGCGGCGTCACCTGCGCGCGCAGGGACACGCGCGGGTCGCTGCCGTAGGCTTCGGTCGCCCGGCGCAGCGCATCCACGTTTGACCCGCAGACGACGGTCAGATGGCCGTTTTCGCCCAGCACGGGCAGAATCCGCGCAATCATTTCCGGCAGATTGCCCGCGCCCATGCTGCCGCCGACAAGGACGACTTCGGGGCGCTCCGGGTCAAGCCCAACGGCCTCCTTCGCGGCGCGCTTGTCCGTGCAGGGGCGGCAGGAGAGGGACACCGGAATGCCTGTGAATTCATAAGCACTTTTGGGCAACGCCAGCCGCCTGGCGGAGGGCATCGCCGCCTTGCAGGTGAACATCACGTCGCACTCGATGTCCTCAATGAAGGGATGAATCGTGTAATCGGTCATGACCATGGCGAACAGGCCGTTCCATAGGTCGTGGCGGCGGAGGTAGGTGACGCTCTGCCCGCCGAACATGTGGGTGCAGACAATCAAATCCGGCGCGTAATCGGTCAGCAGCTGCTCCATCTTGCGCGCGTAGGCGGCGTTGAAGAGGTAGACGGGGGACTTGATGCGCGGCGTGCTGATGGCCTTGGCAAAGCGGTACAGCCGCCCGAAGGCATCCGGCGCCGCCTGTACAAATTTGACGTAGACGTTCGACACGGTGGCGGACAGCTTCTGCCCGCCGAACGCCACGCAATCCTCAAATCGGCATTCCACGCCGCGCTCCGTCAGCGCTTCCATCACCGCGTGCGCCGCCGTGTTGTGTCCGCCGCCCGTGGCTGTGGAGAGTATGAGTGCCTTCAATTAGTCCTCCTGCCCGGCGGCATTTTCCGCCAGCATTTCGTCAATGATTTTGCAGGTCATGCGGATGATTTTTGCGCAGGGGCGGCTGCTGTAATACGCGTTTGTCCGCGCATCCGGGGTGGGGGATTCCGGCTTCTTTTCGCGCCCTAACAGCTCCGCGCAGCAGATGCTGCCGTTTCGGGCGATGAACGCCCGGTAGACGCGCTGCACCCGCGCGTACGTCTGCGGGCGGTGCTCCGGCTTCGCGCCGTCTGCCCCTTCCAGCGCGGCGCAGAGCATCACCGCCGAGGAGAACGCGCCGCAGTTGTCGCGCAGCCGCCCGATGCCGCCGCCCAGCCCGCAGGCGACCCGCGCCGCCTGCTCCTGCGTCAGCCCCGCAATGTCCGCATAGGTCATCAGCACCGCCTGAGCGCAGTTCACCCCGGATGCAAACAGGCGAACCGCCGTCTTTTCTCGTTCTGAAATCGCCATTTTATTGTGCCGTGATGATTTTCAGCGTGTCGCGCAGTTTGTCGTAGACGTTTGTCTTGTAGGTGTCGGTGTACCCTGCCGGGTAGGTGAGGTGGACGGTGTAGAGCACGTTATTCTTGTAAACCGCCGCGATGCGCCCCGCGATTTGCAGATTGCCATCCAGCGTGGCGGTGTAATTGGCGTACACGCCCGTTGCGCCGAGGAACAGCCCCTTGCGCGTCGCCGTGTTCGACGGGCTGAACTTGGGGTAATTCGCGTTGCGGAGGTTCGTCAGCATGGACTTGACTTCCGTCGTCAGCGAATCGGTGGTGTACTCAATGCTCGTGCTGTTTGCGCGGATGACGAGGGTCGCCGCGTAGCCCGTCGCCCAGTCGGGACTCTGGAGTTTGTAGCTGTTCGCCTCGGACGTATCCACCACCCAGCCAGCCGGGCCTTCAAACGTCAGATTCAGGTTCGACGCGGTGTAGGTCTGGTAGGTGAAGGACAGCGCCGGCAGGGGCGTGGGGGTCGGCTTGTCAATGGGGTCAATCACGACGGGCGTCGCGCCGGAATACTGCCCGGAAATGACCGGAATGGGCGTATTCGTGGGGGGAGGCGTGACGAGCGTCGGCAGATGAATTTCCTCCGGCGTGCTGGCAGCGTCGCCCGTGTAGTCGTCCTCCTCGGACGCGGGGTCGTAATCCGCCGGAAGGCTGCTGCCGGCGGTATTCGTGCCGGATGTGTTTGCCGCCCCCTGCGTATTTGCCGCCCCCTGCGTATTGACGTTATACTGCGTCTTCGGTTCAGATGCGCAGCCCGCCAGCAGAACGAGGCACGCGCTCAGCAGAAGCACTGTCCGAAAGCCCTTTTTCATCGTGATTCCCTCCTTATGGTTGTTATCCTACCGCCGAATTGTGCGGTGGTGCCTTAATTCAAAAACGATTGAAACACCCGTTTTCTTGCAAAAGAATGTGGATGACGTCATTCCGCCCCATCAATCTCCTGATACTTTGGGTGATAGATCCGCCGGTCAAGGCTCCAGACCTTCTCCGAGAACGCACCCTCCGGCACACGCGAGAGAATCCCCTGCATTTCGTTCATCTTCGCGTCCAAATCGTCGATGCGCGCGAGCACCTCCGCTTCGGGGAACATCGGCGCCTTCGGGCTGCCGTATTCCGGGATGCTGTGATGCGAGAGCACCATGTGCTCCAGCAGCAGCACAATTTCCCCGGATACGCCCACGTTCTTCGCCGCTTCCTCAATCCGCGCCACGCCGCGCACCAAATGCCCAATCAGCAGCCCGTCCGCGGAATAATCGCTCACGCTGCCCGTTTCGTCGCTGATCATTTCCGTCGTCTTGCACAGGTCGTGCAGGATAACGCCCGCGTAGAGCAGCTCCGCGTTCAGGAACGGATACGCCGCCACGACGTGCCGCGCCAGATTCAGCATACTCGTCGTGTGGTGGAGCAGACCGGAGCGTTCCGCGTGGTGCAGCCGCTGTGCCGCCGGAAACCATTCCAGCTTGTCGCCCGTCAGCCGAAGCATCTCGCGCACGATTTTCTTCAGTCCATCGGACTGGAAGGTATCAATCGTGTCTTCAATGTCCTTGCGCATCACTTCGGGCTTTTCGGGCGCGCACGCGACCAGCTGCGCCATGTCCACCTCGTCCTGCGGCAAGGCGGCGCGCATCCGCTCAATGCGGAGCTGCTTGCGGCTGTTGTACTCCTGCACCAGCCCCTGCACTTTGATGACCGAGCCTTGCTTGGGCACGTCCATCAGCTGATTCCAGTCCCAGTATTTGCAGTTGATGTCGCCCGTTTTATCCGCGAGGGTGAGGTCGAGGTACGAGCCGCCCTTCTTATCCGTCCGCGCATCCGCAGAGCGAACAAGCAGAAACCCGACGAAGCGGGCGTTGGTTTCCAGCTGATTGACTGTCATGGGTGATTTTCCTCCGATGGATGAAAATGTTGAGGGCTTTCTGACCCTCGAAATCGTTAGTAGATTTCGCTGATGTAAATGGTCTTGTTTGCAGCAACCAGAGGGCAATGGAAACGGACGAAGTCCGCGGTCGCCCTCTGGACTCCTTCGCCTTCGCCATCTAAGTTACTTGATTTGTATTGAAGCTGTTTTAGTTAGTGCACCCGGTTTCCCAAGTAACAATACAGCACTGTAACATGGAAGGGTGCAGCCGAAGGTTTCCAAAGGGCGATCGGAAAGCCCTTTGGTCGCCTCCGCAGAGGCGATTCCCCCTGCCGCAAAGCAGAATAATAAGCGAAAGAGAAAACAACATCTGCCAAGATGGCAAAAGTCAGAAAGGCGCATCCCCGCCGTTCTCTCCCCCCATCGCCGAGGGCGGCAAATCCGTGTACGTCGTGTATTCGCTCAGCCACGCGACCTTCACCGTGCCCAACGGGCCGTTTCTCTGCTTCGCAATGATGATTTCGCCCACGTTCTTGTCCGCCGTTTCGGGGTCGTAGTAGCCCTCGCGGTGGATGAACATGACGACGTCCGCGTCCTGCTCGATGGAGCCGGAGTCGCGCAGGTCGGACAGCGCGGGACGCTTGTTGTCGCGCGTCGTCGATGCACGGGAGAGCTGCGCGCAGGCAATCAGCGGCACTTTCAGCTCCAGCGCAATCGCCTTCAGCTGGCGGCTGATTTCGCTCACCTCCAGCTGACGGTTCTCGGTCTTGCCGTCGGCGTGCATAAGCCCCAGATAGTCCACAATGATGAGGTCAAGCCCCTTGTCCATCATCAGGCGGCGGCAGCGCGAACGGAGCTGCGTTGGCGTGATGCCCGCCGTATCGTCAATGTAAACAGGGGAGTTCGACATAGGGCCGATGGATTTCGCCAGCTTTATCCAGTCCTCTTCACGCAGGGTGCCTTGGCGGACGCTCTGCATGTTGACGCGCGCATCGGAGCAGAGCATACGCAAGGCAATCTGCTCGCGCGGCATTTCCAGCGAGAACACGGCGACGCTTTTGTTCGCGTAGAGTGCGGCGTGGGTGGCGATGTTCATCGCGAAGGACGTTTTGCCCATGGACGGGCGTGCGCCGATGATGATGAGTTCGCCGCCGTGCAGACCGGTGAGCATGTTGTCCAGCAGGGTGAAGCCGGTCGGCACGCCGGAGACGCGCCCCTTGAGCTTCGCCAGCTCCTCGATGTTGGCGTAGGTGTTGTACAGCACGTCGCGGACGTGGACGAGGCTCTCGCCGGATGCGCGGTTCATCACGATGTCGAAAATCGCCTTTTCCGCGTGTCCGAGCGTCTCCTGCAGGGGATTCTGCTGGCTGTAACACTCCTGCGAAATCTCCTGCGATGCCTTGATGAGCTTGCGCAGGGTGGACTTTTCGGCTACCAAGGTGATGTACGCCTTGACGTTCGCGGTCGTCGGCACGAAGCTCATCAGCCGCATGAGGTACTCCGTGCCGCCGATGCCTTCCAGCGTCCCACGGCGGGTCAGCTCCGCATCGACGGTCACGAGGTCAATTGGGCGCTGCTGATGGTGCAGGGCAACCATCGCCTCGAAGATTTCGCGGTGCGCCGGCTGATAGAAATCGTCGGTGGACAAGGCTTCCACTGCCTGCAGCACCGCGTTTTCATCCTGCATCATCGCGCCCAGCACGGACTGCTCCGCTTCGACGCTATTGGGCGGCGTCACGCCACGAAATTCTGACATAACTTCTCCGCCAGAGGGGGTGAAGCAGCCCTCTGGATGGCTTCGCAGTCCTTTCCTTTGAAACTGGTCTTGTTTGCGGCAACCAGAGGGCTTTGCGGTCGCCCTCTGGACTCCTTCGCGTGCACTCCCATGTTGCTGGTTGGTTATGTTTCTTGGGGTAATGGGGTTGGTGACTTCTCCAAAACTGGTCTTTTTTGCAGCAACCAGAGGGCTTTGCGGTCGCCCTCTGGACTCCTTCGCGTGCACGCCCATGCTGCTGGTTGGGTGATGCTAGTTGGAGGACGAAAAGGTTCACTAACTAAAAACTTCCAACACAAATCAAGTAGCATGGAAGTGTGCATCCGAAGGGGTGGAGGGGGCGATCGGAAAGCCCCCTCCTCGCTCCCGCAGGAGCGAAACCCCTGCGACAAACAAAATCAATATAATAGGAAGCAATCCTCCCAGCAGACCGGGGGCAGCCCCCCGGCGGTGACGGCCTTACTTCACCGCCGCCGCTTCCACATGCACAACCATCTTCGCGGAGATGTCCTTGTACAGGCGAACCTCAATCTCCACATCGCCGACGGCGCGGATGTTCTCGCACTTGATGTCGCGCTTGTCCACCGCAACGCCGTGCTGCGCCTTCAGCTGCTCGGCAACTTCCGCGCTCGTAATCGAGCCGTACAGCCGCCCCTGCGCGCCGCACTTCACCGACATGCTGATGACCTTGCCGCGCAGGGCGTCCGCCTGTGCCGTCGCGTCGGCACGGCGCTGGGCTTCGCGTTCGGCTTCCGCCTTGCGCATCTTCTCAACGCCCTTCATCGCGCCGGGGGTCGCTTCCACCGCCAGCTTCTTGGGGAACAGGAAGTTGCGCGCGTAGCCATCCGCCGCATTCACAATCTGATCCTTCTTGCCAACACCCTTCACATCTTCCAGCAAAATAACCTTCATAATCTGTATCCTCCTTAAATCTTAAAAATCAGAAAAATCATCGTCTTTTCGATGGCGGTCGTCGCGCAGTCCGCGCGGGTCGCGGATTTGGTCGACGCAGCCCGCGAACATCGGCAGAATCGGCACGAACAGCACCATCAGGATGGTTAGGAACCAGCGGCGGCCGCGCGTTGCACCCGCGCGTAGCATGGCGAAATTCTGCGCCGAAACGCCCTGCACCGCGAAGCTCCAGAACGCCACACTGCCCAGCAGCGAAGCCGCCAGCGCAACTGTCGCGTTCGTTGTAAACAGCTGCGCCGCACTCAGAAGCAGCAGCACCGCCATGCTGATGCCCAGCGGGGTGGGCATGAACCAGCGGTCGGCGGACGGCGTGTCCTCCGCGTCGGGAAATTTGCGCCAGCACAGCAGCATCCCCAGCGAAAACGCCATGATTCCTTTGACCAGCAGGTCAGGCATGATGGATGGCAGCGTTCTCTCAATCGTTGCGCGCAGACTCCATTCCAGCTGCTGCAGCACATCCTCGGAAAGCCACGGTAGCACGTTTCCGCCCGTCAGCGCCGCGAGACTTTCCAGCGCCGCCGTGCGTTTTGCATCCAGCGCCGCCAGCCCGGACACATACGCGGAATACAGCACCTGCGGGCGCGTCCGCGCGTTCATCATGACACGCAGAATGTCATAGGACAAGCCCTCATACAGGTCGCCGTACACCTGATAGCGCTGAAGGAGCATTATCAGCAGCGCGACGACGGCGGCGAAGCAAATCACCGCCCAATACATTGCCATGCGCGATTTGCGGAAGGCGCCGGGCGGCAGGAACAGCATCAGCGCGCCGCCGAAGAGCCAGACGCAGGCGGACGGAATGAGCAGCCTCGGCAGGAGGAGCAGCAGAGAGGAAAATGCGCCGATGACGAGCAGCGGGATGCTGATGCAGAGCAATGTCTGGCAGATTGGCGCGTTGCGGGTCGGCAGGGGCAGTTCCCCCGTGAGAGAGAGCAGCGAAAAAGGCATGAACAGCAGCAGAAGCACCGCCAGCGGCACGCTGCGCAGGCTGAATGTCAAAGCGAATACGATACAAGCGCCCATCATGTACCAATCGGGCTTGCTGACTTTGGCTTTGCCGTACATGCTGTCCTCACCTCCTTGTGTAGGCTCATCCATCTTCCTATTGTACAGCACAATCGCCAAAAAAGCAAGCCGGGGAGGCGCGGATGCACGAAAAAAGGAAGCGCCCGTCGCAGTCGCTTCCTTTATATATGCTGATTTTTTATTTGCCGCGCACAAGCGACTTGCGCTTTGCCAGCTCAGCCACCAGCGCTGCCGGCAGCAAATCCCGATGCGGCTCTTCCTGCGGCACAGCCCCGCGATAGACCGCCAGCGTCCGCTGCGTCACCGTGTCCCAGTTGTGCAAATGGCAGATGTAATCCGGCGCTTCCGCCTTGTACTTTGCCACCTTCGCCGGATTCGCCAGCAGATCCGCCAGCTTTGCGCGCAAATCGTCGATATTGCCGCGGCGGAAGGTCACGCCGTGCTCCTGAACGACGGAGGCGCACTCGTCGATGTCGCTTGTCAGCACGCAGCAGCCGTAGCTCATCGCCTCCATCAGCGAAAGGGGCATCCCCTCGACGTCGCTGGGCAGGACGTAGGTGTAAGCGTTGCTGTACAATTCCGCCAGCAGCTGCCCCTGCACAAAGCCGAGGAATATCACGCGGTCGTCGTCCTTTGCCATTTCGCGCAGCTCGTCGAAATATTCCTGCGAGTCGGACGCGCCGCCCGCAATGACCAGCTTCTTGTCCGTCGGCAGATGCTTGTACGCCTCAATCAGGTAGTGTTCGCCCTTTTCCGGCACGATGCGTCCCAGATAGAGGATGTAGTTGTCCTTTTCCAGCCCGTACTGGCGAATCAGCTCCGGCGCGCACGGCTGGAAGCTCGGCACGCCGTTGGGAATCAGCAGCGTCTCGCGCCCATAGGTGTCCGCAAAATACTGCTTCATGCCGTGGCTCAGCACAATCAGCTCATCCGCGTGGCGAACCGCCATCTCCTCGCCCAGCTTGATGCACTTGGACGCAATGCCGTTTTGCCATTTCGCGCGCGTCCAGTCCAGCCCGTGTACCGTTACGATAACGCGCTTGCCCATCAGCTTCGGCAGCCAGCAGAACAGCGCCGGCCCTTCCGCGTGCACATGCACCACGTCATAATTGCCCACCGCCGCGCAAAGGCAGCCGAAGAAACTTGCGGAAACCGCCGCCAGCCCCTTCTTCTGGATGGTCGGTACATACTTCAGGCTGATGCCGTTGCAGCTTTCGGGCTTCGGCTGCTGCTTGTCGGTTCGGTTATGGCATGTCACGGAATGCCCCTGCGCCACCATGCGCTTGGCCAGTTCACCCACCACAACCTCGATGCCGCCATCGCGGGACGGTACGCGCTTATGTCCGACCATGGCAATTTTCATATACTTCCGAGCCATCCCTTGCAGCCTCCTTTGTTGCTTGAAATTTCCCATTATGAGGGGGGAGGGGAACCCCATCAGCAGCCCCGATGCGTTTTGTTGTACGTTTCGGTGTCATCTGATGCACTAATCATACCACACACATAGGTTAATTGAAACGAAGTTACATCGGTTTTCCGAAATTTTTTCGGTATTCCGCGTATTCCGAAAGTTTTCAGGAAATTTCAGGAAAGATGGCGGCGGCTTTTCACAAAATGCCCTGTCCATTCGCGTCTGTTTTTAGCCGAAAACGATATACTTGCGGTTCAAAAAAACAGCGTTATTTTATGTGTAAGAAAACCATGTAACCGCAAGAAAAAACAGGTTACATAGTGCAATGGCATGACGCGCGAACGAACCCTGCCAATTTATCCGCTAAATTGCCATATTTATGCTGGTCACTCTTGACATGTTGATTTTTGTCAGGTATAATTTACATATGAACAGCATCGGTGCAGCGCCTCTGGTAGATGCTGTCCGCAGCAATGGGTGTAGCCGGACGAATAGGGGAGGAGAGAAACCATGAAAACGAGTTGGCTCAATGGAAGCAAACGAATCCTGTCAGCACTGCTGATTGCGGCGGCGCTGATGTTTGGCTGGACGCCGCTGGGGGAAGGGAAGGCGCTGGCGGCGACGGATAAGGGGAAACAGTTCGCACAGGCGGCGATGCTGTTTGCGAAGTCTGATACGGACTTTGCGCAGGATATGTACGGCGCAAAAGGAACAGACAACAACCAAATCTTTCAAGGCGGTGCGTGGTGCGCGGCTTTCATTTCTGTGGTTGCGCGCCAGATAGGTATTCCGACGAGCGTAATTCCGAATACGGTAAAGGCGTATAAGGAATACTGCCCCAGCACGGGGGAAACACACGCTGATTGGTTCCACTGCGTGATTGATCCAAATAGCTTTTCGGATTACAAAAAGTATGCTAAACAGTATGATCCGAACTATGTGCCGCAGCCGGGTGATATTATCACCTTGAATACGTATAAATCGTCTGAAGCAAAGGAACTTTCATCAAGTCTGTCGCACGTTGGCATTGTCACAAGTTACAATAGCAGCTCAAAAATGGTGACATTTGTCAGCGGCAACTGGAGCATCAGACGGGTCAGTTGTGCTGAAAGCTACGATACAACCAAGAAAGTAAATCAGACTTATTATGGCATTGTTGGCTACTATCATCCTGATTGGAGCCAAGTGGGCACTTTGCGCACGCCACAGGCGGTGACGGGGATTACGCTGAAAAACGGAAGCAGTGTTTTAAGCGAAAGCACGACAATTACAATGAATGTGGATACGACGCTGAAAATTACTTCCAGCGTCTCGCCGAGCAATGCGTTTTACCCGAACCCCAGCAGCGGCGTATACCGCTACTTCTATTCTTCGCCGAATGTACAAATTGCATCGGGGTATACAGGTTTGTTCTGGCAGAGCAGCAATGAGAATGTTGCTATTGTGAACCCGGATACTGGTTTGGTTACGGCGGTTGGCGCTGGTACTGCAACCATTACGGCTTATGCGATTGCTGATGGAAAGAGAACCAGAGCGACTGCTGTGAAAAAGAGCTTCAAGGTTCAGGTGACGGGGTATCCGTCGCACGAATGGTACACCTATGAAGCCTACCACAATAGCGTTTCCATTTACAGCACGCCTTCGCTGCGAAGCGCGAATGTAATTAAAACAATAGCGGTTGGAACGGAATTTCGCGTTGATTTAAGTCATGTGTACGCTATGCGCGCGCGAAACGGCTGGGGATGGCTTTCGCCGGTGCAGCTGAATGATGGTACCACTGGCTATTGTGACTTGAACGCACACTACTACCTCTCGAAAAAAGACCATCCGACCGTGCGACCGATGAGCGAACAGGCAAACGCAGAATGGTGGAACTACAAAGTCGTCTGGGCAAGTGGCTTAAATTTGCGTTCCTTTGCGGATTCTAATGCTACGGGAACTGTGATCATGAAAATCCCGAAGGCTGCAACGGTTGAACTTGACCTCAATCACACAATGCGCGAGCCGAAATACGGCGACACATGGGCATTTGCGCGCTACCAGCAGTCCGATGGCACATACGTTTACGGCTGGTGCATTGAGAGCGACAGCAACTACATGCAGAAACAGGATAAAATCGGAAACTCTGCCCACTATTCCGACTACATCATTGACGAAAATGGTGCAATCGTCGTGTATGCTGCGCCGCATTATGAGAATAAAATCGACGAGCTTACCAGTGCCGACGGCGTGTTCCAGATAGATGTTGCCAACATGGTGTTCTACGATGCTTCGGGCGTTAACAGCTATTGGGCGCCTTGCCGATATACAAAGAATGGAAAGACGATTGAAGGATATATCGAGGTGCTTGCGAGCCCGCCTACTCCCTGCGGCATTGACCGCGAAGGCGACTGGGAACGCTACGAAGTGACGAATGCATCCGGGGCAAAGTCAATTCGCTATCCTGCCACGTTTGAATTGTCAGAACTTAGCAGCTACGACCAAGGCGAAATCATCTGGCTTGACAGAAACGAACGCGTCACCATCACTGAAAATGGCAAGCAGTACACCTTCATGCGCGGGCATGGGGATGATTTCGTTGCGAGCTGGTTTGATGTGACGAACACCAATCAGCCGCTGACGCAGGTTGACGACAGCATTGAGGAAGTCGTCTCTGTGCGCAGCGGAAACAGCGTCTACACGTTCTGCCGCGGCAATGTCTCGTGGGCGCAGGCGGCGCAGTACGCGGCGTCTATGGGCGGACACCTCGTCGTGATTGACAATGCGCAGGAAGATGCCATGCTGCATTCGACCATCATGAGCGCATACGGCGGCACGGCGTGGACGGGCGGCCACGCGAATGGCGCAGGCAATGGCTGGACGTGGCTGAATAACAACACGATGAGCTATCAGAATTGGGGTTCGTCGAGCGCGAGGCCGACCAGCAGCCATACCGCGCTGGCAATCAAGGGCGATTATGAGGGATGGTTCACCTACCGTGACTGCGCGAACACATACGTTGACAGCTTCATCGTCGAGGTGGAGGAAACGCCGCGCGCGTGGTTCACCTACCGCACGAAGGCGAAGCTCAACATTCGCAAGTCGCAGAGCATTTCCGGCGCTGTCGCGACCACGACGGCGGTGGGCGATTACCTGACCATTGACCTGCTGAACGTCGCAATGGACAGCAATAAGAAGTACTTCTTTGCGCCTGTGCTGATGTCGGACGGCTCGATTCTCTACTGCAACATCGGCGATAAGACCGCTATCGTCCCCGACCTTGAACCCGATGAACCCGCGTGGACGCAGTACAAAGCACTCAGCAGCCTCTACGTCCGCACCTTCCCGAACGCTTGGTGCGATACGGGCGTGCTGAAAACGCTGAGCAAGGATACGATTCTGGAGCTGGACGTCAGCCACAAGCTGCGCGACCCGCGCTTCGGCAACGACTGGGCATACGCGCGCTACAAGCAGTCCGACGGCACCTACCTCTACGGTTGGGTGATTGCTGCGAACACCTACGTCGAGCAGGTGAAGCAGACCCCTGTTTGGTACGACTACTTTGTGAATCCGGGCAGCACGGTGTATGTCTACAAGACGCAGAATGTGGATGACACGATTGTCAAGACGTACACCTCCGGCAGCAGCTTCCAGGTGGACGTGAACAACACGCGTCAAGACCAGAATGGCTACTTCTGGGCGCCTGTGGCGGATAGCACGGGCAAAGAACTGGGCTATATCGACCTCTCCGCGGCGCACGCAGGGAGCAAATCAGCGGCGATTCCGCTTGTCTACTGCCAGTCGGGCTGGATGCCCGCTTATGTGCTGGCGGAAGATGGCGTGGATGTGCTGGCAGCCCCGAATGACGCGGCTGCCCTCGTCAAGCACATGGATCGCGATGCGGACTTCTGGTTTGGCGCGAGTGAAATCTATACCGATGCGAAGGGCAAAATCTGGACGCGCATTTACGCCGCAAAGGACTACGAGGAAATGGCGGATGGCGGCTGGGTCAGGCTGGAAAATGGCGTGAACTACAGCACCATAGATGCGCAGTCGTACAACACGGGGTGCAGCATTTCCCGCAACGGTATCACCTACACGCTTTACGGCGGCTACAACAGCTGGGGCGGTGCAAGCAGCTGGTTCTCGGACGGCATAGACTTTAACGATGGCACAGCCGTCAGAAAGCACCTTGCCATCGTCCACAACGACGCGGAACAGAAGATTATTGAGCAGCTGCTGAATGCCACCTCGACCATTGACAAGGCGTGGATTGGCGCAAGCAACACAAGCGGCTCGTGGAGGTGGGTGGACGGCACGAATGTCCAGTACAGCCAGTGGGGCTACAATGAACCGTCGGGCACTGGAACGGAACTTGGCGTGGCTGCGTCTTTCGACGGCAGCTGGTATGCGCATGATGATGCTTTGGACATCCGCGTTCAGGGCTTCATTACCGAGCAGTTCACGGGCATCGGGCTGCCGCAGGTGAAGCTGCCCGCGTCGACGTTCTATGTGGATGACGAGGCGTTCGTGGGCAACAGCACGATTCAGTCGGTCGTTGCGCCGGATGGACTGCAGGTCATTGGCACGCGCGCCTTTGCGGACTGCGCGAACCTGAAGTGCATCACCCTGCCGGACTCCGTGTCTTACATCGCGGAGGACGCGTTCGAGAACACGCCGGATGTCGTCATCTTCGCCAGCGTCGGCAGCTACGCGTGGCAGTGGGCGGAGAAGCAGGGCATCCCGCACGGCACGCCGTACACCGAGTAAAATCAGTGGGCGCAGACTTCCCCAGCGGGCGGTCTGCGCCTGTTTTCGCGGAAAAAACTCAGGCTCCGCGCAAAAAATCCGCCCAATCCCCCTTGACAAACCGCTTCCCCTGTGCTATAATATCCACGTTTGAAGCAGAGGCTTGCCCGTCTCTCACCTTGCGCGGCGTATGTTGCCGGGTTCACAGGCTTTTTCCCTTTCAGGCGGATTGACCGCCGAAAAAGGCGCAAACTGCATGTCAGCGACGGGTGGAGTCACCCGCCGCTTTTTCTGTGGTATGGAGCAGAAAACGCTGGCTTCAACGAAAATTGGGAGGTGTATGGACATAGCACTCGATCTGATGATCAATGAGGAAATCCGCGACCGGGAAGTCCGCCTGATTGACGAAAACGGCGAACAGCTCGGCGTCATGCCAACAGCCAAGGCGATGGAGCTGGCGGAAGAGCGCGGCCTCGACCTCGCCAAAATCCAGCCCACGGCAAAGCCGCCGGTGTGCAAACTGCTGGACTATGACAAGTACCGCTACGAACAGTCGCGGCGCGAACGCGAAAACCGGAAGAATCAGCGGGTCGTCGAAACCAAGGAGGTTCAGCTGTCCGCCACCATCGAGGAGAACGACGTTCTCACGAAGGCGAAAATGGCGCAGAAGTTCCTTCAGGGTGGCGATAAGGTGAAGGTGTCCATCCGTTTCCGTGGCCGCCAGATCACCCATAGCGAAATCGGCATGCAGGTCATGCAGGACTTCGCGGCCCGCTGCGCCGAGGTCAGCTCGGTGGAGCGCCGTCCCATGATGGACGGCCGTCATATGATTATGATCCTGGCCCCCAAGGCGGCAAAGGCTTCCTTCGCTGAAAAGAAGGCCGCCCGCGAAAACGCCAAGGGGAATCAAGAACAGGAATAAAACGGCTATCGCAGCTTGCCTGCGCCCCGTTTTATCAGCATTGGAAGGAGGACTACACCATGCCTAAGCAGAAGTCTCACCGTGGTGCTGCCAAGCGCTTTTCCTTTACCAAGACCGGTATCGTGAAGCATAAGCAGATGAACGCCAACCATCAGGTTCGCCTCAAGACCACCAAGCGCACCCGTCACCTGCGCGCTGACGGCATTGTGGACAACGCGGCGGAAGCCAAGACCATCCACAAGCTGCTGCCCTACAAGTAATTAAGCCCATTCGCTGGCAAGGAGGATACTCACAATGGCACGTATTAAGAGATCTGTGAACGCTCTGAAGAAGCGCCGCAAGGTCATGAAGCTGGCTAAGGGCTACTGGGGTGCAAAGTCCAAGCAGTACCGCGCCGCGTCCGAACAGGTTGCTCGTTCCCTGCGCTATGCCTTCAAGGGCCGCAAGCTGCGCAAGCGTGATTTCCGCTCCCTGTGGATCACCCGTATCAACGCCGCTGCTCGCCTGAACGGCATGAGCTATTCCACGTTCATCAATGGCCTGAAGAAGCACAACATCACCGTCAACCGCAAGATTCTCGCGGATCTGGCTGTGAACGATGCAGCTGCTTTCACCAAGCTCGTGGAAATCGCCAAGGCGTAATTGTCGCCCAAGCGTTTCATAGCACAAATTCGTCCGATGTTGAAACCGTGTTTCAGCGCCGGACGTTTTTTTGCCCTTTTTTCGGGGCAGGGCACTCATAAATTCAATGGTAGGATAGGTTCCTTTTTGTCCAGACTGGTCATCAGCACACTAACTAATACTATTTCCAGATTCACCTGCGCCATCTGCTTGCGCCTTTTTCGTTCTGGCGTCCGCTCACTCCATTTAGCGTAGCGCTGCTACGCTGCATTTCGTTCCCGTTAGCCAGAACGAAAAATTCGCCGCGCATCTTGGCGCATTTTCATTTGGAAATAGTATAAAAACTTTCGCGTGAAACCAATAAACATGGGAGACGCCGAAGGAGTCCAGAGGGCGATCGGAAAGCCCTCTGGAATTGCGACAAAGACCAGTTTGGAAGAAAAGTCAACATTGTTGGAGAGATAGAGGAAGCAAGGAAAGCAAAAATGCTCAAAAAGTACATTACCGACCTGAAACATGAATTTTCTGGCTACAACGCCGGCAAACTCCTCAAGGACATCCTGAGCGGCATCACAGTGGCGGCGGTGGCGCTGCCGCTGGCGTTGGCATTCGGCGTGTCCTCCGGCGCGGACGCCGCCGCGGGGCTTGTCACCGCCATCATCGGCGGACTTGTCATCGGGCTGCTTGGCGGCGCGTCCTTCCAAATCAGCGGCCCGACCGGGGCCATGAGCGCCATCCTCATCGGCATCGTCGCCCAGTACGGCTTGCAGGGCGTGTTCGTCGCGTCGCTTGCGGCGGGCGTGATCATCCTGCTGGCGGGCATCTTCCGCCTTGGCAAGCTCGTCAACTTCATCCCGACCAGCGTCGTCATGGGCTTCACCAGCGGCATTGCGATTATCATCGCCTTGGGGCAGGTGGACAACTTCTTCGGCACGCACTCCGTCGGCACAAGCGCGCTGGAAAAGCTGTGGAGCTACACCAGCGTCGGATTTACCCCCAACTGGCAGGCGGTCGCCATCGGTCTGATGGTGGTGCTGTTCATGGTCTTCTGGCCGAAGAAGCTGAACGCGAAGGTGCCGGGGTCGCTGCTGGCGATTATTCTGGCGACCATCGTGACCGAAATCGCGGGTTTCGATTCGCTGGCGAAGGTGGGGGACATCCCGAAAAGCCTGATGCTGGACAACCGCCTGAACCTCGGCGCGGTCAACCTCGACATGCTCCAAAACCTCGTCAGCCCGATTGTCTCCATCGCCATGCTGGGCATGATAGAGTCGCTGCTGTGCGGCGCGAGCGCATCCCGCATGAAGGACGAAGCCTTCGACGCGGATCGTGAGCTGATTGCGCAGGGCGTGGGCAACATCCTGCTGCCGTTTTTCGGCGGCGTGCCCGCAACGGCGGCGATTGCCCGCACGTCCGTCGCCATCAAGTCCGGCGAGCAGACTCGCGTGACCGGCGTTGTGCATTCGCTGGTGCTGCTGCTGGCGATGGTGCTGCTGGGCGGCGTGATGAGCCGCCTGCCGCTGAGCGCGCTGGCGGGTGTGCTGATGGTGACGGCGTGGCGCATGAATGAGTGGCACGGCATCAAGACGATTTTCAGCCGCAAGGTGTGGACGGGTGTCGCGCAGTTCCTGATTACGATGGTGTCCACCGTTGTCTTTGACCTGACCGTCGCCATCGTCATCGGCATTGTGACTGCGCTGCTGATGTTCGTCTGGAACGCCGCGCGCCTGACCATCGAAACCGAGCCGGTGGACAAGGTGCGTCTGGAGCGCCTGCACCGCATGGGCAAGCCGGTGGATGAATCCCGCGCGAAAAGCATCCTCGTCAGCTATGTGAACGGTTCGCTGTTCTTCGCGAACTGCGCGGAATTGAAGCGGAAGCTGCTTTCGGTGGATTTTACCGGCTGTGAGCACCTGATTCTCTCCCTGCGCGGCGTGTCCGCGACCGACATCTCCGGCGTGCAGACGCTGATGGAGGTGTGCGCGCTGATTGCGCAGAAGGGCGTGACCGTCTCGATTTGCGGCGTGCATGAGAACGTCGCGGGCTTCTTCCAGAAAGTCGGTCTGACCGACCAGCTGGGTGCGGCGGCGTTCTACCCGAACGCCTCCGAAGCGGTGATTGACACGCTGGCGCAGGAACAGGCGGGGGCGTGAGCAAAGAAACGCCTTGCGGGCTGAAATTCCGATGTTTGGGAAAAAGCAGCGTCATCATAAAAAGCCTCGATAAAAATCAAGTAACATGGAAGTGCACTGCGAAGGGGTCAAGGGGGCGATCGCAAAGCCCCCTTGTCGCTCCCGCAGGAGCGAAATCCCCTGCGTTCGGGAAAGAGCGGCTATGGTCGCAAGACCAGCAACTTGGTCGCGCCCATTTGGCGCGACACAGCACAGTTGTTGGGTAGAGCGGCTTGGGGGCGCGTCTGAGGACGCGCGAAGTTACTGGCAGGGACGCTTCGCTGCCTGCACCTTTGTGGGCTGTTCCTTTTGAATTGGTTTGACGAGGAACAGTTGGGGCGTTGCCCCAAACCCCACAAGGGACGCTGTCCCTTGACCCTGCAAGGGGCATTGCCCCTTGACCCTTTTTTTGCGCCCCGGCTTGGTCACTTTTCCATACAATAAATGCCCCGGCAGTTTTTCGCGCTGTCGGGGCATTTCCTTTTCCCTTATTCCTCCGGCTTTTCTACTCGAATAATCCGTTCAATCACCGGCTGATTCGCCTTGGCGACCGTCCCGTTGCGATCCGTCACCGGCGTATGCTCGCAAATCGCGTCCACAACCTCCATCCCACTGATGACCTTGCCGAACGCGGCGTACTGCCCGTCCAAATGCGGCGCATCCGCGTGCATGATGAAGAATTGGCTGCTGGCGCTGTCCATCGCGCTTGACCGCGCCATCGACAGGACACCGCGCGTGTGTTTTAGGTCGTTCTGCACGCCGTTGGCGCTGAATTCGCCCTTAATCCGCTGGCTTGAACCGCCCGTGCCGTTGCCGTTCGGGTCGCCGCCCTGAATCATGAAGCCGGAAATGATGCGGTGGAAGGTCAAGCCGTCGTAGAAGCCGCTGTCCACGAGGGAAAGAAAGTTCGCGACGGTGATGGGTGCGGTGTCGGCGTACAGCTCCGCGACAATCGTGCCGTAGTCCTTCACGTCGATTTGGACGTAGAATGTGCCGGTCAGGGGCGTGTCCGTCGGCGCGTCGGCAGCGGGGGAGTCCGCATTCTTGGCAGAACAGCCCGTTAAAATCAGCAGCAAAATCAGCAGAAGCGGCAAAATTCGTTTCATTTTCATGTCTCCTTTATAGGATGTAATCCATCGCCATCATCAGCGAAAATCCGATGGCGAACAGCACCGTGCCAACATTGGTGTGCGTGCCCTGCGCCATTTCCGGCACAAGCTCCTCAATGACGACGTAGAGCATCGCGCCCGCGGCGAAGGACAGCATCACGGGCATCATCGGGGCGAAAACCGCCGCCAGCCCGATGGTCAGCAGCGCGCCCAGCGGCTCAACCGCGCCGGACAGCATCCCCAGCGTGAACGCCTTTACGCGGCTCATGCCCGCCTGACGCAGGGGCATGGCGACAATCGCGCCTTCGGGCACGTTTTGCAGGGCGATGCCGACGGCAAGGGCGAACGCGCTGGCGAAAGATACGCTGCCGACCTGCTCCGGCTGCATACTGCCCGCGTAGACCACGCCGACCGCCATGCCCTCCGGCAGATTATGCAGCGCGACGGCGAGAGCAACCATCATCGACCGGGGGAGCGACGCGCGCAGCCCCTCCTGTTCGCCGTCCAGGTGGACGTGGGGGACGAGCCGATCCAGCAGCAGCAGGAAGAGAATCCCCAGCCAGAACCCGATCGTCGCGGGCAGGAACGACCATGCGCCCAAGTCCGCTGCGCCTTCCAGCGCCGGAATCAGCAGGCTCCATATGCTTGCCGCAACCATCACGCCCGCCGCGAAACCGCTCAAGCCCTTCTGCACCTTTTCAGGCAAGTCACGTTTGAGGAAGAAAACCAGCGCCGCGCCCAGCGTTGTGCCGAGAAAGGGCACGAGCAGCCCTTGCAAAACCTGTGTGTTCATGAAAAGTGGATACCTCCTTCATTCGCGGATGTTCACCTCCGCGTTTTTCTTGCATGAACACATGGTATCACACCCGTTTTTTCCTGTCAAGGGGCAAAAAAAACGGCGAAAATGCAAAATTGCCGCTGCTGTCATCCAGAAAAACATAATTAGTGCAGCAAAAGCCCTTGCCATATGCGCCTGCATGGTGTATGATGAAAAACGTGAAAGGCGAAAGTATCGCCTCTCGACAAGGGCGTCGGGACTCCGCATCGGCGGGTTCTGCGCCGATGGTAATACTATTTCCGGATTCACCTGAACCAGCTGCTTGTGCCTTTTCCCCGCTGGCGTCCGCTCATTCCACTTAGCGTAGCGCTGCTACGCTGCGTTTCATTCGCGTTAGCCAGCGTGAAAAATTCACGGCGCATCTTGGCTCATTTTCATCCGGAAATAGTATCAAGCATGTTTATGATTTGAAAGGAGTCCTGCATCATGGCGAATTATTGCCAGCGCGTTCTTGACGATTTGAAGGTTCGCTATGCCCACGAGCCGGAATTCATTCAGGCAGCGACCGAAATTTTGACGACCCTTAAGCCCGTTATCGAACGGAACGAAGAGAAGTATGAAGCGGCGGGACTGCTCGAACGCTTCGTGGAGCCGGAGCGCATCATCACCTTCCGTGTGCCGTGGATTGACGATCAGGGCAAGGTGCAGGTCAACCGCGGCTACCGCGTGCAGTTCAACAGCGCGATTGGCCCGTACAAGGGCGGTCTGCGCCTGCATCCCAGCGTCAACCAGTCGATTTTGAAGTTCCTTGGCTTTGAGCAGATTTTGAAGAACAGCCTGACCGGCCTGCCCATCGGCGGCGGCAAGGGCGGCTCCGACTTCGACCCCAAGGGCAAGAGCGACAACGAAGTGCAGCGCTTCTGCCAGTCCTTCATGACTGAGCTGTACCGCTACATCGGCAAGGACACCGACGTGCCGGCGGGCGATATTGGCGTCGGCGCACGCGAAATCGGCTACCTGTACGGCCAGTACAAGCGCATCACCGGGCTGTATGAAGGCGTGCTGACCGGCAAGGGTCTGACGTGGGGCGGCAGCCTCGCGCGCAAGGAGGCCACCGGCTACGGCCTGTGCTACTTCACGCAGGCGATGATGGAGCGCAACGGCAAGTCCATCGCGGGCAAGACGGTTGTTGTGTCCGGTTCGGGCAACGTCGCCATCTACGCGGTGCAGAAGATTACCGAGATGGGCGCGAAGGTCGTCGCCATGAGCGATTCCAACGGCTACATCTACGACCCCGACGGCATTAAGCTGGATGTGGTCAAGCAGCTGAAGGAAGTGGAGCGCAAGCGCATCAAGGAGTATGTCAAGGCTGTTCCGACCGCGACCTACACCGAGGGCTGCTCCGGCATCTGGACGATTCCCTGCCAGATTGCCCTGCCCTGCGCAACGCAGAACGAAATCAACGAAGCATCCGCCAAGGCGCTGATTGCCAACGGCGTGGAAGCAGTCGGCGAAGGCGCGAACATGCCCTCGACGCTGGAAGCCACCGCGGCGTTCCAGCAGGCGGGCGTGCTGTTTGCCCCGGCGAAGGCTGCCAACGCGGGCGGCGTGGCGGTTTCCGCGCTGGAAATGAGCCAGAACAGCCAGCGCCTGAGCTGGACGTTCGAGGAAGTGGACGCGAAGCTGAAGGACATCATGGTGAACATCTTCGCCAAGGTGGATTTGGCGGCGCACGAGTACGCCAAGGAAGGTGATTACGTCGCGGGTGCGAACATTGCGGGCTTCCTGAAGGTTGCCGACGCGATGATGGCGCAGGGCGCGGTGTAATCAGCGGGTAATATCAGCAGTATCAAAAAACCGGCAGAGCAATTTCGCCCTGCCGGTCGTTTTCGTATGCGGATTTTATGCAATTTCCAGCGCAATCTCCATCATCTGCGTGAAGGTGTTCTGCCGCGCTTCGGCATCCAGCTCCTCGCCCGTGAAGGGATTGTCAGAAATGGTGCAGATGGTCAGCGCGTTCTTGCCCAGCCGCGCTGCGTTCAGGTACAGCGCCGCCGCCTCCATCTCCACCGCCAGCACGCCCAGGCCTTGCAGTACCTGCCCCGGCGACGGCTGCGATTCGTCATAGAAAATATCCGACGAGTACAGCGCACCCGGCACGGGGGTCACGCCGAGCTTCTTGGCCGCTTCCATCGCGGCAGAAAGCAGCGCGTAGGAACAGCAAGGCGCGACGTTCCCACGGAAACCGTACTGCTGCCCGAAATTGCTGTTCGTGTACGCGCTCATGCCCAGCACGATGTCGCGCACTTTCAGCTGCTGGCTGAGCATCCCCGCCGTGCCGACGCGGATTATATTTTCCACACCGTAGAACTTGAACAACTCGTAGGAGTAAATACCGATGGAGGGCATCCCCATGCCGGACGCCATCACGGACACGCGCTTGCCCTTGTAGGTGCCGGTGTAGCCCTGCACGCCGCGCGTGTTGTTGACCAGCACGGCGTTTTCGAGGTAGTTGTCCGCAATGAACTTCGAGCGCAGCGGGTCGCCGGGCATGAGGACAGTGCGGGCGAAATCGCCTTCCTTGGCAGTAATGTGTGGGGTCGGAATCATGTCAGTCGCTCCTTTTCAGGTTGGTACCCTGATTATACCATAGAATCGGGATTTTCGCAATCCGCTGATTGCAGCACTTCGCGCAGATTATCGAAAATGCGCGCGTTCGCCGCCATGTGCGCCATCGGGCGGTCGTAGACGACGCTTCCGCCGCGGATGTCGCCGCAGCGCCCGCCGGCTTCCTCAATCAGCAACGTTCCCGCGCAGTAGTCCCACGGCTGGAGCCGCCACTCGAAGTGCCCGTCGCTGATGCCGCGCGCCACGTCGCACAGTTCCCGGCAGGCGCTGCCCGTCCGGCGCACATCGGCGATTTTCGGCAGCAGGGTCGAGACTGTCCGCCCGGTCAGCGAAAACAACTCCTCGTAATACGGCGCAGAGCCGAAGCCAATCAGCGCCTTGTCAAGGGACGTGTCCGACACGCGAATGCGCTCGCCGTTGCAGGTCGCGCCCTTGCCGCGTTCCGCGAGGTACATTTCGTCCGTGTAGGGGTCGTACAGCCCGCCGAAAACGGGAAGTTTATTTTCCACCGCGCCGATGGAAATCATCGAGCAGCGGCGGCGGCGGAAGTAGTTCGTCGTGCCGTCGATGGGGTCGATGATGAAGGTCAGCGCATCGGTGAGGACATGCCGCTCCTCCTCCTCGGCGAGGAATTTCGCGCGCGGATACGCCCTTTGCAGCGCATCGACGAGATAGGATTGCACCGCAATGTCCGCCTCGGTGACGAAATCGGCGTGATGCCCCTTGCTGAACACCTTCGGGGACTGGTAGTCAAGCATCATGTGCCCGGCGGCGCGAAGAAGCGAATCGAGTTCGTTCATGCGGAAAACGACCTTTCTTGATTGTTAGGGGATGCGATACGCCCAATCGGGATTCCGCTGATTGATTTCTTCCTCTGTTTCAAAGTGCGTGTCGGGGTTTAGCGCGGTGATTTCGCATTCGTCCGGGAAGGCGCGGAAGCCCACAAATTCCACCGACGCGGGCAGGGTGACGGCGGACAGTTCCGTCTGCTCCCAATCGTAGTAGTAGAAGGCAAATTCTCCGATGCGCGTCACGTCCTCCGGGATTTCCACCGCGCCCAGCCCGCAGTTTGCGACGCAGTAGGCGGGAATTTCCGTCAGCGTTGCCGGGAAGCGCAGCAGCTGAATCTCCCAGCAGCCGTAAATGCTGCAATCGGACAGTTCGCGGACACCGTCGGGGAGAATCAGCGCCGCCAGCGGGGAAAAATCGCCCGTGTACTGCCCGTCCAAGGCGTAAGGACCGATGGATTCCAGCGTGTCCGGCAGGCGGATTTCGTTACCCGCAGGTTTCCAGTTATCCAGCGCGGAATCGCCCAAGCGACGGACGGCGGGAATCGGCTGCCCCTGACTGGATGGCGCGGCGTACAGCAGCGTCTGCGTGTCGCGGTCAATCAGGAAGCCGTTTTCGCAGGAATAGCGCGGGTTGCCGTTCGGAAAGTCGATTTCCGCGTAGACGTGAAAAAAACTGCCTTCCGCGAGCATTGTTAGCGTGGAGGGAAAGGAAATCTGCGTTGCTGCGTGACAGCATTGAAACGCATCTGCTTCCACACGCTGAACGCCCTCTGGCAGCACAATGCCGAACAAAAGGCTATCGGCACAGGATTCAGATGTGTTCAACGCATTCGCCGCAATTGCCACGACAGGAGTTCCGCCCAATTCTGACGGAATTTCCAGCACGTCGGGGACTTCTGGCTGGTTCAAGAAGCGGGAACAGTCGAGCAGAACCGCGCCGCGCGACGAAAGCTCGTAGTCAAACAGCCCATCTGAATAGAGAGCGTCCGCCGCTTCGTCGCCATACCAGTCATATTCGGGGATTCGCTCGGCATACTCCGTGGCTGTTTCAAAATGAACCTGCGGGTTCAAAACAGTCACGTCGCATTCGTCCGGGAAGGCGCGGTAGCCCACAAATTCCACCGACGCGGGCAGGGTGACGGCCCCAATGATTTCGCCCGTGAACCAGTCCACCGCGTGCGCGCCGATGCGGGTCACGCCGTCGGGGATGGTCAGCGCGATCAGCTGGCAGTTCCAAAAGCAGTAATCCGGGATTTCACGCAGCGACGCGGGCAGGTGAACTTCCTGCAAATCGGTGCAGTAGAAGGTGTAGGGCGACAATTCGGTGATGCCGTCGGGGAAGGTGACGCGGGTCACGCCGCAGTCATAGAAGATATAGCTGCCAACACTTTCCAGCGTGTCGGGCAGAACGGGGTCGTCATCGTCGTACCAGAGCCAGTTCATCAGCGAACAGTCCCCCAGACGGCGGACAGCGGGCAGCGGATTGCCGTGGCTCGACGGCGCGGTGTACAGCAGCGTCTGCGTAGTATTGTTAATCAGAAAGCCGTTTTCGCAGGAATAGCGCGGATTGCCGTTCGGGAAGTCGATTTCGGCGGGAACCCGGTCGAAACAGCCCTCCGGGATGATTTCCAGCGACGCGGGCAGGGTGATTTTCGTCGCGTAGAAGCATTCGGTGAAGGTGTAGGCATCCAGAGTGCGAAGCCCTTCGGGGAGCACAACCTCGAACGGCGCATCTACGGGGCAGCCGTCCAGCGAGCAGAACACTCCGCCGCCAATCGACGTGACGGGATAGCCGCCCAGCGTCGCCGGAATCTCCAACGAAACCGGCGGTTCGGCGAACATGTACAGCGAATCCGCCTGCATCGCGTCCCAGTCGCAGCCGGTCAGAATCGCTTCGCCATCCGCAATCTGGTAGAAGAACGCGCCGTCGCGGCGACTTTCGGCATCTTCCGCCAAGGCGGTCAGCGGGAGCAGCAGCAAAATCAGCACCCAAAGCAGTTTTTTCATGCGGAAACCTCCTTCGTGAATCGAATTGGGGAGAAACTGTGGATAATCATACAACGATTCAACAGACAGGATTCTTCCAGCAAGCAGGAAAAATCGTTACCTATTCATATAGCGCGATTGGGCAGCAGCCGTACCATCACCAGCTCGCACGGACACCACAGGCGCGGCGCACAGGCGGAGTTCGTCATGCCGCGGCTGACGAACAGTTTGTCATCAAAATAAAACCCGCTCGTCAATTTCGGGAAAAGCCCCTGACCCGGCGAGTAAATTCCCTGCGAACCAATCCGCACCTGCCCGCCGTGCGCGTGCCCCGCGAGCGTCAGGTCAATGTCCAGCCCCTGCACCAGCGGCGCGAAGTACTCCGGGTGGTGGCAGAGCAGCAGCTTGAACCCGTCCCGCGCCGCCATGGCTTGCAGGAACGGCTTTTTTGCGTCCATTTGCGCGCGAACGGGCGGCATTCCCGGCATTTTCCGCGCGCTGCTGACTCCGCCGAGGGTGATGCCGCGGAAGTCCACAAAGCAGTCGTCCAGTACGGTAACGTCGCTTTTCTGCACCAAAGGAAGGTATTCCGCGATGTCGGGCAGCAGCCGCTCGTGGTTGCCGAGGTTGTAGAACGTGGGGGCGACGCGCGGCGCGAGGTCGAGGAAGCGCGCGGCGTTGCGCCATCCGTGGCGGCTGTGGCGGTTGACGAGGTCGCCGCCGATGAGAATCGCGTCGCAGCCCCGCATGAGCGAAAGCGCCTCATCCGCATCGCCGTTGTGGAAATCCGCGGCAAATGCGAATGTTAACGGCTGGGTAATTTTATCCGACGTGACGGTGATGGTGTTCTTCTGCATCATGCGTGTGCCCTCCGAAGCAGCAGGATGCCCGGCAGCAGCGTCACCGCGGCGAAAACCGCCTGTGCGCCGCCGAGCAGCAGCAATGCGCGGGTGACTTGCGCCTGCGCGATGGACGAGAGCGGGTGGAGCAGCCCCGGCAGGTTGAGCAGCAGCGCGGGGAGCAGCAGCAGCAGCGCGGCGAGCCCTGTGGCGGTGAGCGTTGCGCCGACGCGGACGCGGCGGCAGCAAAGCAGGAGCAGAATCGCCGCCAGCAGACAGAACGCACCGCTGATTTCGACCGCGTGGAGCAGGCGCGGGAGGCTGCATTTCTGTGCTGCCAGTCCGCCGAGCAATTCCATCAGGCTCTGCCGGATGGGGAAGGAATATCGCTGGACAGACTGCGAGAGGGGGTAAACGACCTCGTCGCGGGCGGTGGCGCGGCGAAAATCCGCATCCACGCGGGCTTGGAAGCCTTCATCCGCCATGACAAGGGCGACCATTTCGCGTTCATCGAGGGGGGAGGGAGCGGCGGGCAGTTCCTCCGCATCGGTGCGGAAGAAGTCGTGCCAATAAACCGCAAGTTCCGCCTGATACGCCGCGCAAGCGCCGGACAGGGGGGCAAGCGCAGCATCAGAGAGGGCAAAATCCGCCTGAATCTGCGCGGCGTTCCACTCGGTTTTGTGCTGACTTTCTTTTTCGCTGGATGACAGGACAGACGCGGCGAACATGCGCGTGGTGGCGAAGAAAATCAGTCCGCACAGCAGCGAAAAGAGCAGCAGCACGGCGGTCAGGAGAGAGCAAAAATACTGCGAAAGCGCCGAATCAGCGCGATTTGGGCGCATCACGGCAGCACCGCCACGTTGAGCAGCGCGTGGACGAAATCCTGCCCGCCGAGGAGGACGGCAAGGCAAAGAAACACCGTCAGCAGCACGAAAGGCAGGAGCAGCAGGGGGAGAAAATGCTTGGTGGGCATGGGACACCTCCGGGATAATTAGCAATGAGGAATGAGCGATTTTGATGGATAAACAAGAGGTTACGACGGGTGGCATACGGGGCGGTCGCGCCCATTTGGCGCGACACAGCACGGTTGTTGGAAAGAGCGGCTGGGGGGCGCGTCTGCGGACGCGCAAAGTTACTGCGCAGGGACGCTTCGCTGCCTGCGACCAAGGCTGCCGCGCTTGAATTTTCCTTTTGAGTTGGCTGGACGAGGAACAGTTGGGGCGTTGCCCCAAACCCCAGCAGGGACGCTGTCCCTGCACCCTGCAAGGGACATTGTCCCTTGACCCTTTTTGGGCTACCCGGCTTGGTTACACTTCCAAACTTAGTGGTGTCTGGTGCTTTCCCTTGTGCGGCGGCGCTTCTTTTGAATCTGCTCCGCTTGGGGCTTTTCCCCCTTGAGTTCCAGCAGCTGGTCGCGGAGTTTCGCCGCCTGCTCGAAGTCCAGCGCCTTCGCCGCCGACAGCATCTGGTCTTCCACCTGCTTCATCAGCGCGTTCCGCTCGTCCTCGCTCATCGCGGCGGGCGCGCTTTCTTCCGCCTTCTTCGTAATCTCCAGCACCTGATGCACCGCGTTGCGCACCGACTCCGGCGTGATGCCGTGCACGCGGTTGTACTCCTCCTGAATCGCGCGGCGGCGGTTGGTTTCGCTGATGGCGCGCATCAGGCTGTCCGTCATCACATCGGCGTACATAATCACCCGCCCATCGACGTTTCGCGCGGCGCGCCCGATGGTCTGCACGAGCGACGTTTCCGAGCGCAGGAAACCTTCCTTGTCCGCGTCGAGAATCGCGACGAGCGACACTTCGGGCAAGTCCAGCCCCTCGCGCAGGAGGTTGATGCCCACCAGCACGTCATATTCGCCGAGCCGCAGCCCGCGAATCAGCGCCATGCGATCCATCGTCGTCACGTCGCTGTGCAGGTAGCGGACGCGGATGTCCATGCTTTGCAGGTACTCCGTCAGGCTCTCCGCCATCCGCTTGGTGAGCGTCGTCACCAGCACGCGCTGTTTTTTCGCCACGACCTGGTGGATTTCGCCCACGAGGTCATCCACCTGACCGGTCGCCTTGCGGAGGATGATTTTGGGGTCGAGCAGCCCGGTCGGGCGGATAATCTGTTCCACAATCTGGGATGCGTGGCTGATTTCATACGGGCCGGGCGTTGCGGAGACGAAAATCGTCTGCCCGATGCGCTGCTCAAACTCCTCGAACAGCAGCGGACGATTGTCAAACGCCGACGGCAGCCGGAAACCATATTCGACAAGCTGCTCCTTGCGCGCGCGGTCGCCGTTGTACATGGCGCGAATCTGCGGCACGGTGACGTGGCTCTCGTCGATGAAGCACAAAAAGCCCTTGGGGAAATAATCCAGCAGGGAATAGGGCGCGTCGCCGGGCTTTCTGCCATCGAAGTAGCGCGAATAATTCTCGATGCCGCTGCAATAGCCGATTTCGCGCATCATCTCGATGTCGTAATTCGTCCGCTGGGCGATTCGCTCCGCCTCCAGCAGCTTGCCTTCCTTCGTGAACTTATCGACCTGCTCCTTCAAATCGCGCTCGATGACGGCGATTTTCTCCGGCAGATTCGTCTGGTCAGTCGCGTAGTGCGTCGCGGGATAGACGCTTGCGTGCTCCAGCGACGCCAGCGTGTGCCCGGACACGACCTCGAACTCGCTGATGGACTCGATTTCGTCGCCGAAGAACTCAATCCGCAGGCCATGCTCCTTGCCGCCCGCGGGGATGATTTCCAGCACGTCGCCGCGCACGCGGAACGTCCCGCGCTCAAACTCCACGTCGTTGCGGTCGTACTGGATGGCAATCAGCTGGCGGATGAGGTCGTCGCGCCCAATCGCCATGCCCGGCCGAAGGGACACCATCTGCCCCTCGTACTCGCTGGGGTCGCCCATGGAATAAATGCAGCTGACCGACGCGACGATAATCACGTCCCGCCGCTCACGAAGCGCCGCCGTCGCGCTGTGGCGGAGGCGGTCGATTTCCTCGTTGATGGCGGCGTCCTTCTCGATGTAGGTGTCCGACGACGCGATATACGCTTCCGGCTGATAGTAATCATAATAGGAAACGAAATATTCCACCGCGCTGTCGGGGAAGAACGCCCGGAACTCCGAGCAGAGCTGCGCCGCCAGCGTTTTGTTGTGCGCAATCACCAGCGTTGGGCGCTGCACCTGCGCAATCACGCTTGCCATGGTGAACGTTTTGCCCGACCCAGTTACGCCCAGCAGCACTTGCCCCTTCATGCCCGCGTTGACGCCCTTTGTCAGCGCCTCAATCGCCTGCGGCTGATCTCCGCTTGGCTGATACGGGGCTTTCAGCACGAACTTCCCGCGCGTCTCGTCCATCCGTCCATCCTCCCTTGCCTGTTTGTCTGATTATCATACCACGTTTGCTTTTTTCTGTGAAGGGGAACAGGGGGGAGAAGGGGAAAATTAGCAATGAGAACGCGTCCGCAGACGCGCCTAAAAGCAACAATAGAAAACAGGCTGCATGGGTGCGGACTGCGAAGGAGTCCAGAGGGCGAGCGCAAAGCCCTCTGGTCGCGTCCGCAGACGCGATTCCCCTGCGATAGGCAAAATCAAGACGATAAAAACAAACCAACAGCGCCAGCGACCACAAAAATCCCCCAACAGAAAACAGCCCGAATCTGCTGAAATTCGGGCTGTCTCCGGGGTGCGGAAGGTTGCTGACTCCGCGCCCCAAGGAAGGAAAGGGAAAGGAAAAAGGAGGAGAAAAGGAGTGAAAACCATGTCATGCAGGGCGCAGAGGGCGATGCGCCGCGTCCGCTGAAATCCTTATTCCGCCGCGATGCGCGCTGAAACTTCTGGTGCAGCAGAAGCGTCCTTCGCGGATTCGGCGGAACCCACTTGTTTATCCGGCAGTTCCTTCATCAGGATGGCCGCGACAACCATTGGTTCCATCAGCAGCTTCATAAGCGCCTCCTTTCTGTGCTTCCCGCCTGACAGTATTGATTCTACCCGACCTGCATGACGTCAGGATGAAGGAAATGTGACGCTTTGCTGAAAATCCATGAACAAATTGCAAACTTGCCCTTGACACAGGGGATTTTGTTTGCTACAATAGCAACACACGTTGCGCAACGCATGTTGCTGAAAGGAGATGCCCCATGCCGCCCGCCTGCCGATTCACCCGCGAGCAAATCGTCGCCGCCGCCCTTGCCATCACCCGCGAGCGCGGATTCGATGCCGTCACTGCCCGCGCCGTTGCCGATACCCTGCATTCGTCTTCCAAGGTGATTTTCAGCGCCTTTTCGGGCATGGACGACCTGCTTGCCGCCACAATTGATGCCGCGGACGCACAATACCGTGCTTACAGCGCTGATTTTGTCCGCGATTCCGCCGATCCGCCCTACAAAGCCGTCGGCACGGCGTACATCCGCTTCGCCCGAAACGAGCCGAACCTCTTCCACCTGCTCTACATGCGCGACCGCCGCCGGGAGGATCACAGCGGCGACGCGGAGAACATCGCCGTGCTGGTGGACTTCCTGATGGCGAAACTATCCCTCACCCGCGAGGACGCGACGCTCCTGCACATCGAAATGTGGGCGTACGTCCACGGCATTGCGGTGCTGTGCGCGTCGGGGCAGCAGAATTGGGACGACGCGCTCATCAGCCGGATGCTGACCGACGGCTTCGAGGGCATCAAGAGCAGATTTCAGAAAAATGCGAAATAAATGGTGAACAAATGTGCGTGTTCGCCTTCACAAGAATACGGATTCATGCTATCATAAAGGAGGAAAATCCCCATGCGCCGCTATGCGTATCTTGACCATATTCGCTGGATGACGGTTCTGCTGGTCATTGTTTACCACGTCTGCTACCTCTTCAACGGGGTCGGCATCTTCGGCGGTGTGCCGAATGCGCGAAACCTGCCGTTTCTGGATACCATTTCCGGCACGGTGTACCCGTGGTTCATGGTGCTGCTGTTCGTCGTGGCGGGCATGTGCGCCCGGTTCGCACTTGTCCAGCAGGGGAATCGCGCGTTCCTGCGCAATCGGGCGCGGAAGCTGCTTGTGCCGTCAACCTTGGGGCTGTTCGTGCTGCACTGGGTGACGGGGTATCTCAATATCCGCATGGGCGGCGCGGTGGATACCATCCCGAAGCCCTTGCTGTATCCGATTTCGGTGCTGTCGGGCATCGGGCCGCTGTGGTTTGTGCAGCTGCTGTTTTTGTTCAGCACGATTTTGGTGCTGATTCGCAGAATCGACCGGAACGACCGCCTTTTCCGCCTCGGCGAACGCACCCCGTCATGGCTGATTTGCGCCTTTGCGCTGCTGATTTGGGGTGCGGCGCAGGTTGGCAACATGCCCGTCATCACCACCTACCGCCTCGGTATTTACCTGACGGCGTTCCTGCTGGGGTACGCGGTGTTCGCGCATGAAGCGGTGATGGCGCGCGTGGAGCGGATGCGCTGGGGGACGCTGGCGGCGGCGGTCATCGGCGCGGTGGCGTATGGCGTGTGGACGAACGGGCAGAATTTCACCGACGCGGCGTATCTGCAAAGCCTGTGGGCGAATGTGTACCTGTGGGCGGTGGTGCTGGCGATTCTGGGCAATGCGCGCCATTATCTCCATCAGGAGAGAGCGGTCTCGCGCTTTTTCACCCAGCGGAGTTATGCGCTGTATGTTGTGCATTACCCCGTACTGCTGCTGACGGCGAGTCTGCTGACCGAGCGGACGACGCTTCCGGCAGCGCTGACGTATCTGCTGACGCTGCTGATCGGCTTCGGCGCGACGCTGGGACTGTCGGAGGTCATCTGCCGGATTCCGGGGATTCGCTATCTGGTGTTGGGCATCCGGAAGGAGAAAAAGGCATGAATGTATACGAATCCATCCCGACGATGGAGAAGGGCGAAATCCGCCTGCGCCCGGTGACGGCGGAGGATGAAGCGGCGCTTCTGCGCGTCTACGGCGACCCGCTGGCGCTGCCGTTCTTCAACAGCGACAACTGCCACGGTGACATTTTCTATTACGACACGCCGGAGAAGATGCGCCGTGCGATGGACTTCTGGCGCACGTCGTGGGAGCAGGGCTGGTTTGTGCGCTGGGCGATTGCATTGCGCAGCGAGGTCATTGGCACGGTGGAGCTTTGCCGCCGCGAGGAGTCGCCGGACGACCCGTACAGCGGCATGGGCATCCTGCGCGTGGATGTCGGCAGCGCGTGGGAGAAGTCGGACGTGCTGGCAGCAGTGATGGACGCGCTTCTGCCCGATGCGTACGCGCTGCTAAACTGCCGCACGCTGATGACGAAAGCCGCGCCGTATGCGGTTGCGCGTGTGGCGACGCTGACGGAATGCGGATTCGTGCGGAGCGACAAGCCGGTGATGGGACACCATGGGGAAAGGTTCGAGTATTATTGGGTCAGGGAAAAGTGAGGAGAATAGAGAAACGCGGCGCACAGGTCGGTGAGGACTTGTGCGCCGCGCGCTTGTGGGGAATTACAGCTTTGTGGGAAATTACAGCTTCGCGACTTCCGCCTTGAACTCCGGAATCGTGTCCACGAAGCGGTAGGGGGCGTATTCGCCATAGGCGGAGGGGCGGCTGATGGTGACAAATTGGATGCCTTTGTTAAGATAACGGCTATTCATTTCTGCCTTCAGCTGAACCACGGGTTTTCCCAGCTTCATGCGAATTGCCACACTGCCGATTTTATTGGCGTTCTTTGCCACAACGTAGCACATCGGATAACACCTCCTGAAATTCTGCTTCATTCTTAATTTTGCCCTGCTCATAGAGGGTGCGCATTTGAGCACCAACAGCAAGCGGATACTGCTTTTTGTACAAGTATTTATGCAGCCAGTTGTTTAACTGACGGTCAAAATAAGTGTTATACTGAATTTCAATAGGATAATGAAAATTATCCAGCTGATAATAGACATGCACCCCGCGATAGCCGTCGTCATTCGCTTTTCCATGCGACATATTCACAATCCGCAGTGCATCTGGCGGCGGATTTTTCAGAATTTCATCATAATCGTCGCGCAGAGAGCGAAAACCCAGCAAATCATTGAAAACTTTTGCCGTCGGTCTGTCCGGGAAATAGCGGTCATACTTGTGTGAAGCCGATTCCAATGACTTGACGCGATAGTCCAAAGCAAGCTGTTCTAAGGCTTCATGCTCGTCATACCAAACGGAAATTTCTTCAATTTCGTGCAAAAGTGCAGCTTTGGTGAAGTGCGCAAGGCTGTTTTTCAAAGAAAGTCCCAAATTTGTGCGGAATGATAGCGATTGCAGAATCTCAACCGACAGTCCATCTTGCAGCAAAAATCGGCACATGAAAACACCTCCCTGCACTGCCTACGTTCTTATTATAGCATGGGGCTATGCGTTCCGTCAAGAAGGGGGACAAAAGGGGCTTACTTCCTCCTCGGCAGCAGCGGCTGGTTGTCCACCTTCTGCGACAGCTTATCCTGATTGAGCTTGAACACATCCGCCACCTCGCTGATGGTGATGTACGCGCGATCATCGAGGTCGTGCACAATGTCCTTCATCCGGCTGATTTGGAAGCGGTTGACGACGAAGTACACAATCGTCATTTCCTCGTGCGAAAAACCGCCCTGCGCCGGGATGCACGTCATGCCCGTGCCGAACGCCTCGCCCAGCGCGCGGCAGATGGCGTCCGGGTTGCGGGTGACAATCAGCGCCGCTTTGCTGCGGTCGATGCCCTCAATGACGAAATCGACGACTTTCAGCCCGACGGCGTAGGCGATAATGGAATACAGGGGGAGAATCCAGCTGGAACGGAGCAGTCCGGCGAGGATGTACAGCACGACGTTGTAGCTCATGACGAACGTGCCGACGGTCATGCCGAGCTTGCGGGCGAAAATGACCGCCATGACCTCCATGCCGTCCATCGCGCCGCCGCCGCGGATGGCAAGCCCACTGCCGACGCCCGAAATCAATCCGCCGAAGAGCGCACAGAGCAGCAGATCCGTCCCGGCCAGCGGCGAGGAAATGCTGACGTCAAGCGGCAAAGGCCCCTGAATCAGCCACGCGCCGAGGGAGTAAATGAACACGGAATACACGGCGTAAATGGTGAACTGCACGCCCTGCCGCTTCAGCCCGAAGAGGAACAGCGGCACGTTGAGCAGCAGCAAAATCAGCGACAGGCTGCACCAATCGGGGGTGATTTGCGCCAGCAGCATCGCCGTGCCGGAAATGCCGGAGTCATAAAGATTGACGGGATAAAGGAAAACACTGACGCCGAACGCGTTGATTAGACCCGCAACGGTCAGCATGACGAAGCGATCCCCGTGGAGGTGGAGGTTCTTGAACTGCTGGAGGAAGGCTGACCAGTGGGAAGCGAAGAATTTGGCGGATTTGGGCGATTTTTTCATGGAGGGGTGCGCGCTCCTTTCCGGATAATATAATATGATAGAATTATAACACAGAAAAATGAACCCTGCAAGAAGATTTGCACGGGCGCATCGAAATATTTGGCGGCGGAAAATCCGTTATTCTTCGAGCAAAATTCACAAAAATCAACTGATCCGCAACATAAGTTAAGGAATGATTCAACATTCACGAAACAAGCAAAAAAGGACATGGCAAAAACGTTTGTTTTTGTGTTACTATTTACATAGGCGGCGGGTGATCGAAGGGGGATCTACGCCGAGTTTGGAATACAGGGGCAGCCTGTCTAATTCGCTTGGATGGGTGCTTTTGTGTTCCCCTGCTCCATTCATTTTCCGTAAAAGGAGGATATCCATGTTCAAACGTTCTTCTCTCTGGCGGGGATTAACGCTTGTGTTTTCCCTGCTGCTGGCCATCTCGCTGATGGCTGGTTCTATTCTGGAGACGTATCGTACATCCGTTGATGCGTTTTTCAACACGCGCAGTCAGCTGACGGAGACCGAAGTTGACGAAACCGGCGAGGCGTGGTCGTACGTCTCCAAGTTTAAGACGGCCAAGGAAGCCTTCGAGGGCTTGAAGGAGTTTGCCATCCGCGAATCGCAGGAAACGGTTGCGCTGCTCAAGAATGACGGCAACGCGCTTCCGCTGAGCAAGGATGCGAAAATCACCATGCTGGGCGTGCGCAGCTACGCGCCCGTGTACGGCTCCTCCGGCGGCTCGATTACCGACGGCAACGCGACCGTGCAGATTTTCGACTGCTTCACCGAGCGCGGCTTCCAGCTGAACCCGTCCGTGCAGGCGGCGTATGCGAAGTATTTTGCGGATAAGACGTGGACGAAGCCCCGTTTCGGCGGCGGCATCATCCCGGAATATGCCGAGATTACCGCGTACAATGACCCGCGCGAACTGACGCTGGACGAGCTGACCGCCCTGAACGCTGATTTCCGCAAGGATTACGCGGAATACAGCGACGCGGCAATCGTCGTCGTCGGCCGCCCCGGCAGCGAAGCCGGCAATGGCTACTATCCCGGCAAGGACGGTCTGGCGGAAGGCGTCAGCACCGTTACTGGCAACATCCTCTCCCTCTCGGACGAGGAAATGGCGATGATTAACGAGGCGAAGGCGAACTTCGACAAGGTCATCGTGCTGGTCAACGCCACGAACCCGATGGAAATCGCCAACCTGAAGGACGACCCGGACATCGACGCCATCGTCTGGATCGGCTTCCCCGGCGCGTACGGCTTCTATGGCGTGGCGGACGTGCTCAACGGCACCGTCTCTCCCTCCGCGCACCTTGGCGATGTGATGGCGAAGAACAGCGCCCTCGCGCCCGCTATGGCGAACTACGGCAACATCCCGTGGACGAACGCGGCGGACTTCGCGGCGGACGCGAATGTCAACTCCTACCTGATTGAGGCGGAAGGCATCTACGCCGGCTACCGCTACTACGAAACCCGCTATGCCGATATTGTGCTGGGCAACGGCGGCGCGGAAGCCAAGGCTGGCACCTACGCCAACGCCGACGGCACCGTCGCCACCGAGGACGGCACATGGGATTACGCCAACGAAGTCGTTTATCCCTTCGGCTACGGTCTGTCCTACACCACCTTCGAGCAGACGCTGGACAGCGTGACCATTGCGGACGACAAAAAGACCGCGACCGTCACCGTAACTGTGAAGAATACCGGCGACGTGGCGGGCAAGAGCGTTGTGGAAGTGTACGCAAGCGTGCCTTATACCGACTATGACCGCCAGAACGGCGTGGAAAAGGCCGCCGTGCAGCTGATGGACTTTGAAAAGACTTCTACGCTGCAGCCCGGTGCATCCCAGACCATCACCATGAAGGTTGATCTGGCGAACCTCGCCTCCTACGACGCCAATGGCGCCAAGACCTACATCGTTGACCCCGGCGACTACTACTTCGCCATCGGCACGGACGCGCATGACGCGCTGAACAACGTGCTTGCGGCGCAGGGCAAGACTGTCGCGGACGGCATGACCGCTGACGGCAACGCGGCAAAGACCTACAAGTGGACGTGGACGGGCGATGTGGACAAGACCACCTTCGCCGTGAGCAAGAACGGCACGGCCATCACCAACCAGCTGACCGAAGGCGACTACGCCATGGATTACAACGCCTTTGAGCCCGGCACGGTGACCTACCTGAGCCGCGCCGACTGGAACGGCACGTTCCCCAAGACCTATTCCGGTCTGACCGCGAACGCGACGGTTTCCCGCTTGCTGAACAACGACCTGTATACCCTCAAAACCGATGACGATGTGTCCGACCTCATCTTCGGCGACACCACGTCTACGCTCACCATCAACGACATGAAGAACGCGCCTTACGATGACCCGCGCTGGGAAGAGCTGGTCAACAAGGTTACGGTCGCGGAATTCCTTGATTTCTCCGCCAATGCGTTCCATAACATTCAGGGCATCGCTTCCGTCAACATGCCGCAGAAGGCTGCGGACGACGGCCCCGGCGGCTCTGACTCCCACTACCTGAACGAAGGCGGCTATCAGGGCGTGCCCTATGCGGATGCGGCGGATTACACCTCCGGCACGCGCGTTGCGCCCTCTCCTGTGAACCTCGCCTACGCATGGAACAAGGAACTGGCGTTTGAAAACGGCGAAATCATCCTCGGCGAATCTACCCTCGTGCTGGATCTGCCGATTATGATTGGCCCGGGCATGAACATCCACCGTCACGCGTACAACGCCCGCGGCGTGGAATACTACTCCGAAGACCCGATTCTGTCCGGCTATGTCGGCAGCGCGGTGGTGCAGGGCGCGCAGAGCAAGGGCACGCTCGTCAACATCAAGCACATGGGCTTCAACGATCAGGAAATCAACCGTTCCGGCGTCGCCGTGTTCATGAACGAACAGAAGGCGCGTGAGCTGGAGCTGCGCAACCTGCAGCAGGCGTTTGAAGGCAACGGCAAGCCCGCTTCCTTTGAGGGCGACGCGACGAAGGACAACACCTACACCTCCGGCGCGCGCGGCGTGATGACCTCCTACAACCGCCACGGCGCGGTGGCTGCGAGCGCAAACGTGGCGACGATGGTCAACATCCTGCAGGGGGAATGGGGCTTCCACGGCTACAACGTGACGGACTTCACCGGCGTTTCGCTCAAGGCTGCGCCGAAGGAATCCCTGATGGCGGGCACGACCAACTTCTGCGGCTTCGGCGCGAGCGTCGATTACTGGAACGCGGAAGCGCTCTCCGGTGACCGTGCGATGCTGCTGGCGATTAAGAACGACATCCACAATGCCCTGTACGCGCTGGCGAACTCCGCGATGCTCAACGGCGTGAAGTCCACCACCGTTGTCAGCACGGTTGAAGTCATGACCCCGTGGCGCGTGGCGTACACCGCCTGCGAATACGCCTTTGGTGCGCTGGCGGCGCTGAGCCTCGTGTTCTGGGTCGTGAGCAAGGCAACTTCCAAGGGAGGCAAAAAGGCATGAAAAAGACGAGCATTTTCGCCACGGTGACGGCGCTTGCCGCCCTGGTGATTTATCTGGTAACGTCGCTGACCGGCTTTATGGCTGGCAAGGCGATGAACATCTGGCCCGTCGTGCTGACGGTCGCCGCCATTGTGCTGCTCTTCGCGGCAGACAAGATGAAGAAGCCTTCCGCTTTGAAGGACATCGTGATTGTGCTGACTGGCTTTGCGCTGATCGGCTGCATCTCCTTCTTCGCGATGGACCGCGTGAAGCTGGCAGCGGACGTGTGGTTCATCCCCGTCAACCGCCCCGCAACGGAGGATGTGGCGCTGTACTGCTCGCTGGCTGGCGTGGCGCTGTACCTGATTTCCTTCGTGACCGTGACCGTCAAGGCGTTCTCGTGCAAGGAATAATCCCATCGTTTCGGAATGCGGGATAGGCTCGTATTCCGCCCCACCCGGAGCGCCCTGCTTCGGGTGGGGTTTTCGTGCAGAAAATACTATTTCCAAATGAGAACACGACACCGCATTTTCATTTGGAAATAGTATAATACTATTTCCAGATTCACCTGCGCCATCTGCTTGCGCCTTTTCCATTCTGGCGTCCGTTCATTCCACTTAGCGTAGCGCTGCTACGCTGCGTTTCATTCACGTTAGCCAGAATGAAAAATTCGCGGCGCATCTTGGCGCATTTTCATCTGGAAATAGTATAAAAAACAATACACTGGAAAGGATGACTTCCCCGATGAAAGCAACCGCTTGGAACACCGGCTGGCTCTTCCGCCATTTGGACAGCCAGGAAAACTTCGTCCCCGTCACCCTCCCGCACGACGCCATGCAGGCGGAACCCCGCACGGAGCTGTCCGCAAACGGCATCAACGGCGGCTGGTACGAGGGGCGCGACTATGAGTACATCCGCCGCTTTACGCCGGATAAGAGCCTGCGCAACAAGACGCTGATGCTGGAATTTGAGGGTGTGTACCATCTGGCGGAGGTGTACCTGAACGGCGAGAAGGTCGCCGAGCGCCCGTACGGCTACACGAATTTCTATGCGGATTTGACCGACCGCGTCCGCTTTGACGAGGAAAACGAGCTGCGCGTGATTGCCCGCAACAGCGATCAGCCCAACAGCCGCTGGTATTCCGGCGCGGGCATCTATCGCCCGGTGGTGCTGTGGACGGCGGATAAGCAGCAGCATATCGCCCTGAACGGCGTTCGCATCCGCACGGTATCCATCAATCCCGCGACGGTGGAGGTTACCGTGCGCACCGTCGGGGCGGGGCGCGTGTCGGTGGATGTGCTTGCGGGCGAAAAGCAGGTTGCATCCGCCGCCGCGGATACGACGGGCGAAGTCACCCTGACGCTGACTGTCCCCAACGCAAAACTGTGGGACGTGGAGCATCCGAACCTCTACACCTGCCGCGTCCGCTTCGGCAGCGACGAGGACTTGCAGACCTTCGGTATCCGCACGCTTTCGTGGGGCAAAAAGGGCATTCTGCTCAATGGCGAGCGCGTCATTGTGCAGGGCGCGTGCATCCACCACGACCAGGGCATCCTCGGCGCGCGCTGCTATGCGCAGGGCGAAGAGCGCCGCGTCCGCCTGCTGAAGGAAAACGGCTACAACGCCGTCCGCAGCGCGCACAATCCCTGCTCGAAAGCATTGCTGGATGCGTGCGACCGCCTCGGTATGCTGATGATGGACGAGTACATCGACCACTGGTACATCCATAAAACGGAATACGACTATGTGCCGTACTTTTACAAGTGGTGGAAGCAGGACATCGCCGACATGGTGGACAAGGACTACAACCACCCGTGCGTCATCCTGTACTCCACGGGCAACGAGGTCAGCGAAACGGCGCAGAAGAAGGGCATCCAGCTCACCCGCGAGCTGACGGACTACCTGCATTCGCTGGATAATACCCGCCCTGTCACCTGCGGCATCAACATCTTCTTCAACTTCCTGTCCTCCATCGGCTTTGGCGTGTACAGCGACGAGAAGGCGAAGAAGGAAGCCGAAAAGGCGGAGAAGCTGCGCGCCGCCGGGGTGCAGCCGCAGAAGAAGAAGGCCGTCGGCAGCAAGTTCTTCAATGACCTCGCGGGTCTGATGGGCGACGAATTCATGAAGCGCGGCGCGACTTTGCACGGCTGTGACGTGCGCACGCGCGACGCGTTTGCCAACATGGACATTGCGGGCTACAACTACGGCATCTACCGCTACAAGCACGACCTGAAGAAGTACCCGAACCGGCTGATTCTGGGCAGCGAGACGTTCTGCAACGATGCGTACCGCTTCCGCGAGCAGGCGAAGAAGAACCCGCGTCTGGTGGGCGATTTCGTCTGGGCGGGGATGGACTATCTGGGTGAAGTCGGCGTTGGGTCGTGGGAATACAAGGCGTACGCGACGCAGTTCAGCGGGCTGGGCTGGACGACGGCGGGGTCGGGGCGAATCGACCTGAACGGCCGTCCGCTGGGCGAAGCGCTGTACACCCGCGTCGCGCTGGAGCAGGAAATCGGGCCGTACATCGCGGTTCGCCCGGTCATGTTCTCCGGCGAGAAGCATTCGCCGTCGGCATGGAAGATGACGGACGCCATGCCGTCGTGGAGCTGGGCTGGCTGCGAGGGCAAGAAGGCGCACATTGAGGTCTACGCGCGCGCGGCGAAGGTTGCGCTGCTGCTGAATGGCAAGAAGGTGGCGGAAAAGCAGCTGAAGAACGACTGCTTGGCGAAATTCACCATTCCGTACCAATCCGGCACGCTGGAAGCCGTGTCCTATGACGCGATTGACCGCGTGCTGGGGCGCTGCAAGCTGCAAACGGCCGGGGCGGACACGGTTCTGCGCGCCGTGCCGGAGGAAAAGAAAACGAAACCCGGCCGCTTGTGCTACATCCGCATCCGCTACACCGACCGTGCGGGCGAATTGAAGCCGATGGAACGCGGCATGGTGAACATCACGGTCAGCGGCGGCAAGCTGCTGGCGGCGGGCAGCGCATGCCCCTTCCATCCGGGCAGCTACCTAACGCCGGAAACCGACACCTACTACGGCGAAGCGCTGGCGGTGGTGGAAGCAGGCGAAAGCGGCGCGGTGGAGGTTTCCATCAGCGACGGCGAGCGCAGCGACACGGTGAAAATCCCGATTGCGTAAGAGAAATTCCCTATTATTAATGCAAACAGCCGCAGTTCCTGTGTTGGAGGACTGCGGCTGCTTTTTGGTGCAATTGTAAATTCTGCCGCCCAGTATTGCCAAGAGCAGGAACTCCCTACGCCCACGGCGAATATATCAAAGGCGAACAAAATTCCTCACAACCCAAGCGATGCGAACGCGAAGAAAGAAGGAAAACGCATGAAACGCTTTCGGAAGTTTTTGAATGACCTGCGCGAACCGCTTGGTATCGGCATGAAACGGCTGATGATTGCGCTCACAATCATTCTGGGCATCGCGATTGTTACCGTCGCCGGGTGGCTGCTCTGGTCACGAATCGGGATGGCGTATGCGCGGAACAAGGTGTCGGACACCTATCTGCAAAATCAGCCCGCTTACCAGTCCTTCGTGGCGGACAGGGACGATTATGCTTATCGGGTGCGCTATACGACCTTTTACACGCCGTCGGACGCACTGACGGAGATGGGCGTTGAGAAAATCTATGAAGAGGTGGGCAGCTGCATTTGCTTTGAGCAGGCATGGCGGGCACTGGGAGGCATTCCGCAGGGGATACTCTACGCACCGGACACGGAGGAGGTGCCCTCGTGGTATCACCGGGTGCAGCTGGATAACGACTGGTATTATTACTGGATTCCGGGCTGATGCACGGCGGAATCTGACGTGCCATGAAGGAGGCAGCATATGAATCACTGCAAGCAAACGGTTTTTCTGATTCTACTGATGCTCGTCCTGCTCTTGCCGCTGGCATCGGCGGAGGGGCGCACGTTTATCACGGTGGATGACTGTGTGCCCCTCGAAATCCGGGCGGGCAGCGCGGTCACGGCGGAGGAACTCATCGTCCCGAAGTGGGGGAACGTCATCAATCCGCAGTTTGGAGACCAGATTCACCCGTCGCTTACCAATGGCGACACGGTGGTGCAGGGCGACATCAGCAGTCTGCGCGTGCTGCTCCTGCTGGCGGACGCGGACGGGAACAAGTATCTGCAAGCCGCCGTGTGGGACGCGGACAGCGCGACGTACGCCATCACGCGCAGTTCAAACCTGCCGGAAAATGCGTATCTGGACACCTATCACGAGGGGGATGCTATCTTTCTGTCAGTCGGATACGACACGCCGGGATTTGCCGAATCGGGCGATTTGGATGACCTTGCGTGGCTGTACATCACGGCGGAATGGACGGACACGGACGCGTGGGTCGTGACCGATGTGACGGACGGGTTCTCGTTCTTCGTGGATTACGACGACGGGCAGTACGTCATCCGGGACTACTGGGACGAGAAAGTGCTGCAAACGATTTCGCAGGATGCAACACTGGACACATTCGACTTTGTGAACCCGTTCGCGGCGGAAATCGGGTGGATGAAGTAAGATGAACAAACTCTGGAATCTTGAACACTTCTCGGCGGAGGCGCTGCACCGAACCGTCGTGCGCGACGGGCTGCGCATCCGGATTCATCCGCAGGTGCATCCGTTCCTGCGCCGCGAAGTGCATACGTTTGTCCGCTGGCTGCGGGCGAATTACCCGTTTCCGATTCGGGTGAACGTTTACATCCCGAACACGAAGAAAATCCGCGCGAACGACGGCGATTTGTGCTACGGGCGCTGCTTTGTGCCGGATGACCCGGACGACAGCATCACCATCGACGTCGCCGGGGGCTACGACTACGACGGCGACTTTCGGGCGCTGCAAAATTACACATGGGGAACCATCTTCATGCTGGCGCACGAGCTGGGGCACTACTACCAGTACCTGAACCGCGTTTCGCTGACTCCGCGCGGGATTGAGTGGCAGGCGACGTACTACGCGCACCGGGTACAGGAAGCGTATTATGACGCGGAGTGGGACGAGATGGACGAGTGGGCGGAGGAGTGTGCGGATGAGTCCTGACGGCGGAGTTTTGGACGTAAAAGTCGAAGAGCCTTGGTATTATCAAGGGGGGAATGATCTCCTCATCGCGCGTCCGGCAGGAAAAAGTTCCCCGATTTTTCGCGCGCAAGTTGCTTTTCCCTTGCGCGAATCCGCCGATTATGCTATAATAGGTTTGCTGCTGAAAATTGCGTTCTTCGGCGGCAACTTGCGAAAACCTTGAAATCACCGGGTTTCAGGCGCATGAGCCCATAGCTCAGTAGGATAGAGCGACTGCCTCCTAATAAGACGGTCGACGTCCGCTTTTCCAAAAGCTGAAAACGGGCGCAGAGTTCGAGGTCGGCACGGAAGCTGCTCCGTGCTCCCACCTGACTGGCGAGTTAAATTTGCCGGGTGGGAAAATGGCCTACCGCCAAAATTAGCAGCTTGCTAACACGAAAATGACCCCGATGTTAGCAGAAATCGTGATGAATATATCATCATCCGAAACGCTGACAGCCTTGAAAATAAAGGGCTTCAGCCATATGGTCCCGTAGCTCAGCAGGATAGAGCGGTCGCCTCCTAAGCGACAGGCCGTGGGTTCGAATCCCGCCGGGATCACCATTTTGAAGATACCAGATTCGACAAATTTGCCCTAAATCGGCAAGTTTCCGGGTCTGGTATTTTCGTATCCCGAAACGGGCCAGTTCATGCTAACACACAGCACCCGGTGTTTGCAAATTGCAAACATTTATGGCCGATTTCTAACGCGGCCTCTTCAGCGGGTCGGTTTTTTCTGCAAGCGCAGGCGGACGGTCTTGCTAATTTTCGCGGATGGTCGGGGTCGGATTTTGAAAAAATCAAGGCGCCACCTTGATTTTCAGAACCGTGTTTGGCCAGATTGCTGTGGACGGGAGAAGGATGAAAGAGAGCATTTCCCGCTGTTTCTGCCAACATTCTGGGTAGGGGTGTTAGCTGGTTTTCCCGGAAATGTTGGATTTGCAAACACTGTCCGCCTGGCGTTAGCTGCTTTACCATATTGGTAGAAAGCTTATGCGAATCCATTGGTACGGCGTGCTTTTACCAGTCTTTATGCGGATAGCATCCTCATTCATCATTGTGGCAGTAGCCATAATACCAGCATTCATATGGATCACAACATTGATCACTAGGCGCAATCACCACTTCATCCGGCTGCTTCTGCATCCGGTTCAGATGCCAGATGTGATCGTTGATCCATTTCTCATAGCCCTTGGCCTCGCGGGTTACGTCCACAGGTACGAAAAGATTCTCCTCGTCCGGGCCGTGGGTACTAAGGTTTCCCAGGTCAATTGCCCTGCTCATCGCACTCACTTCAGAATCCATGCGTTCCTCCAATCATTTCGTCATTTCTTTTTCCCATTATCCTTGAACAATTCGCTCAAGAAGTAAGCAGCTAACAACGTCTTGCTAGGTTGCCACTGACGGGGCTGGTTTCTTGCAGGCGGTGCATTAATTCCTCGAATGATAAGAGGCACCGTTACGGCAAATATGGCTACCATGAAGAATATCGGCCAGAAAATACCACTGAATGTAATCGGCGTATCCACGACTCTGAAACTCGCCACAGACCATTGGCCTTTTCCAGAGACATGGACTTCCAGACGACAATCCTTATGATTGAGAATCAAGCCCCTTTTGCTGATCCCCATAGCTTGGTATGCGGTCATGTTTACGTATTTCCCAGAGGGGCGATATTTTCCGCTGCTATCTTTTATAAGCCATTGCCATTGTGTACTTGACATCAAGGTTTCTTTCATATGCATCGGATAGGGATCGCCAGTCTTGCCCTCTACATATACTGTGCATGGTTCGTCTATAGCCAGTAGCTGCTCATAGGTGATGATTTCATCCTTTGCATGGGCAGTTTCCGCTAATGGTATCATTATTACCAACAATAGGAGAAAGGTGGCAAATTGTTTCATGTTCCCAACCCCTCAAAGTCTGTATAGCATCTAATACGCTGTAATTCTCCGTGTATTGCATGAATCCGAGTACTAATTGCCCTAATAGTATCTAGATTTCTTCGCATTCATCTTAATCATAAAGGATGAAATACGCCTCTTAATAATAATTATCGTTTAGTCCTTCTTTAGTATGCGATGCAAGGCGTTTACGATAGCCTCTACATCAACTATCGTGTTCTCTACGCCCAGCGATATTCGGATGGTTGACTGTGCTATCTCTTCAGGTACACTCATGCTCTTGAGGACATGAGAGATGACTGTCCTCTTGCTGTCACAGGCAGAGCCGGTCGAAACGGCGATCCCCATCAGATCTAGGCGATGCAGTAGAGCCTCTCCTTCATATCCGGGAAAAGCGAGACTTAACAAACCTGGCAGCCGTTCCTGATTCTCTCCATGAAGAACGTGAGGAATATCCTGTATTCCTTGGATAAGAGCATCGGTCAACGAATAAAGGTGAAAGGCTTCTGTCTCCATCGCTTCAAAATGTTCCTGTAGCGCAGCAGCCATACCTACAATACCGGCAACGTTCTCTGTTCCGGCGCGCATACTGTTTTCCTGCGCGCCGCCGTTTTCGTGTGGGAAAATCTGCGTCCCTTTGCGGATATAGAGGAATCCTACGCCCTTTGGCCCATTGAATTTGTGGGCCGAAGCGGAGAGCAAGTCAACGCCCAATTCATTCACATTCACCGGAATGTGACCCACAGCCTGGACGGCATCCGTGTGAAAAAACGCATGATGAGCATGAGCTAATGCAGCGAGTTGCTGAATAGGCTGGATTGACCCTACCTCATTGTTTGCCATCATAACGGAAACCATCTTTACGTTTTCCGTCAGCTGTTTCCGTAAGGATTCCGGCTCAATGACACCTTCTTTGGACGGGGAAACATAAGACACAGGCCACCCATCTGCCTCTATGGCTTCGCACGCCCGTAGAATCGCATGGTGTTCGAAGGCTGAAACGAGAAGAGCACCTTCTCTGCAGATAGACAGAGCGGTGCCCTTGATGGCCCAGTTATCGCTTTCCGTGCCGCCGGACGTGAAGAAAATTTCCTCAGGCTGCGCGCCAATGCATGCAGCAATGGACTCGCGTGCCTCTGCTATGGCCTTTCGGGGCTTACGGGAAAAAGAGTATGGCTGAGACGGATTGCCATACTCTTCCTTTAACCAGGGCAACATTGCCTCAAATGCTCTGTCGGATAGCCGTGTCGTGGCAGCGTGGTCGACGTAGATCATTCTTTATCACCTATCGCTTAAATCAGGAGAACAGCTTGCAGCCTTCCTCCTTGAATTCCTCGATCTTCTCATTCAGTTCTTCAACGGTGGTATCCAGATAGGATGCAAAGCAATCCAAACAGAAGAACTTTTTTGTGCCTTTTCCCAACATCTTCTTACAAACACCAACTTCATCCTTAGAAAGAGGCTTCTTCCTGCAAGAGGAACATTCGATCGTAGTCATTGTATCGTCCTTACCTTGAATTGAGGAATATCTCTTCCTGCATATTCAATATCCATGATGCCCATCTGCGTCAAGATTATCGAACGCATTTTGCACGCTCGACGGAGACAATATCGATTAAAATCAGCTGTGCGTATATCTTCAGGCTGCCTAACATAAGGGAATAGAAGTTTAAGATACGCTGTCGCAATACGCTTTACTGCTTCTGTATCACGTGTGTCTGCTCCGTCGGGGACTTCAATCAAGCGATCAACGATGGCGCGATAACTAGAATCATTCCTCAATTCATGCATGATTGAGCAGAAGTATTCAGAGTTCAGCGCCCAACCGTTCACCTTCAGATCATCATTCATGCGGGGGATATTCCAACCTTTGATGAATCCGTGAAAGCGCTCAAGAAGCGCAGACTCATGAAACTCAGAGGGCAACTCAGTAAACATATCGGTAGTGGCGTCATTGTCCATGATTTCTTTAGGAATATTACCACAAAGGATCATGCCAGCCCATGCGATTCCCTTATGGTTGCCTACTGTGTATTCCCCACTTTCAAGATAGCCTTTCAATGCTGAACGCACTTTATCGACATCAGTGAAGGAAATTGTTTGTATTTCATCAAGTGTCACAAAGTCGTATCCGGCTATCAGACCTTCTGTTCTTCTAGACTGGTCATAAAACAATTTCGGTACGCTCATGGCTCCACCGGAAGAAAGCCAGCCAAATCTGCTCACGCGTCCATACAGATAGGATTTCCCTGTCCCTTTTGGAGCAAGCTCAATCAGGTTCAAACGCTTTTCCACAAATGGAAGCAGCCGAGTCAGCATGGTGAGCTTTTCCTCTTCGGATTGATAGCCGCTCGCATTATAGTCAATTGCACCAAGAAGGACATCAATCCATTCTGAGACCTCAAAATGGCTGGCGATATCCTTATAGTATTCCAGATCAATCGTGTACGGACAGAAGTTTTGGAAAGCCATAAGGCGGATTTTTCCAGGGATGCGAGGTCTTGCTGAATCATCGGGATCTCTGTACCCCAATTCAAGCATGCCCCAAACCTCCTGGCCTGAAACAAGTTCTTCTTTCACTTCCTGCCAGATGTAATCTTCAATAATTGTTTCTTTCGATGATAACCCAAGATCAGGCAGGGAGAAAGAAATTTCCCCTGTGCGGATATTGACATCAATAGAAATCTTGGTAAGCATCTTGACACGCTCATGATCTTTGACGATGCGGCTTTTGATAGCATTCCAATTACTTCTCTGCGGAATATAGCGTCGCACGAACGCAGAGAGTTCCTCTATATCGAAGTTTCCCTCGTCATCCTCAAACTTTCTCAGAAGCCAATCGCGAGTAAATGATGGTAAGCCAAGCGAGGAAAATACACTGTTGTTTTTCAAATCCTTAAAAACAACCATGTCATCAAAATATTCCCGAAGCTTCTCTGTCATAACGATTCCTCCTTAATTGCTAAAGAAATCAGTCCCATCGCGATCATTTCGGGTCATGCGTTTTGTCCGTTGAACTTTGAACTGGAATGTTGAAAGTTCGTTATCGCCATCAAAAGCAACAGCCTCAAACGTAAACGATGATGACCAAACTTCATGATACATGGAAAGATCGACTGAAAACTCCAACGGGTTTATCTCGCTCCTGATTGCTGGATATGTTTTGCCCTTTATCTTGATGAAAAGGCTTGCCGATGGCTTTGAACAATAAACCGGCATGACAGTGGGTCCGTCCAAAGGCTTTATAATAGTTGCAACTTCGTCAACTGCGGTACCAAGCACATGACATTCAATCGCTTCATTTGCAAGAGTAATTCTGATAACAGGCACGACAACCTCTTCCAAAGATGCTCCACCATGTACTTCAATAATAGCACGTCTACTGCCCTTAAAGCGATCATAGTTGGCAAGCACCCAATGGTCGTTGTTTTCAGTCGCGGACTCAGGGCATTCATCGGCATCACTCTTTGGACAGCATCGTCCGGAGCGTTTGCCATTTTCTTTCATTTGCCAATTCGTAATTTCCCACCTATTTTCATGCTGGTTCAGCACGCACAATCTGCTGGCTCCATGATCTGAAACCAGCAAGAAGTATTCCGCTTGATGGTTGACGAGACAGCTTTTAATTGTGATGAGAGAATCCCGAATTATAGTCAACTCATCGGCAAGATGAATAGCAGGCCCTGTGCTTTGTTGGGCTGGAACTCCTTCATGCTTTATCTTGTCAAGATTCGGCTCCTTGGGGCACTTAAATCCCGTCCAATTCTCATAGAAAGCGCGATTGAATTCCGTAAGAGTTGGCAGTGTGGCTCTTCCGACATTAATTTCAATCCAGAGTCCTAACTCCTTAGCGAGCCTCTTGATGAAACCAAGGTATTCGACACCAAGCGCGTCAATCCAGTAGAGACCAGCTCCCTGCCCATTCGCTTGATCGACAAGCAGATTTCTTGTTGGCAAAAGATTATATCGTCTATTTCCTGGCTGAGAGAGAACATTCACTTGTTGCAAAAACTCAGGATCAAGTTTATTACTTGCCTTTTGCTTCTTGTAATCCTTGAAATATTGCGTCAGTAGCTCCCCATCTGAACAGGAGAATTGATATTCATTGAAATATGCCGCAAGATCAGGATATACTTCCTCCAGCGTTGGCAGGTTCAGGCCATATCGGGCAGTCTCCTCAAGAATCGCGCGCCTTTCAAGAATCGTGTTATCCGTCAGATAGTGAATCCGATTTGCACCTTTCTCATGAGAATCCCGTACAAATTCACTGATATCCACTTCTTGGTGCGCTTTCAGGAACGCCTTCCGCTCCTGATATAAGGCCTGATACGCATCGCTTTCATGCGACACGTGCAGTATTGCGTGTGTCAGTTCCTTGCGGTATGCGGCGTAATTCGGAGAATGCTGTGCGACAAGATGGAAATATGGTGATACCGTGCCAAAAAGCAGGAGTTTGAGATAGTTCCGCCAATGATAAATATCATTTGCTTCGAGGGATCGGTTTGCAAGGTATTCAGTCCATTCCTGTTTCCCAAGAACTCCCTCTGGAATGACAAAAGAAGTATCCTCATCACGTAGCGCTGCATATGCATTTGATATGACTCCGGAGCAGATAATCGGCACTTCGGTGGTAACGTAAACTTTTCCGGCAGGAAAATCTTCAAGCGCCTTCAGTAAAGCCTTGAAACCGGAGACGGAATCGACTGGAACACTCGCATTAACTTTTATGATAGAAACATCAGAACTGGAAGACAATTCGCACCAACGGTTGCTTCCAAACTTGGTGTTTTGCTGCTGCAGACGTTCTAGCTCCGTCCCCTGATTCCGGCAAAAAACAATGATCTTCTGAGAGAATGTTTGGCCTGCTATTCTCCGCAAAAATGTGGCGTTTCCTGAGAGCATGACAAGCTCACCCGCACCCTTAAGCAGAATGGGGTTATTTGCATTCAGTAAAACGTTGAAAACGGCGTCTTCATCCGGCAAGCCATCATCGGTGCAGTAATCGCTCATACTGATAGTATGCACTCGCGTTGGAAGAGAACGTGTCAGCGCTTTCAAGTCTGCAGAGGAGTTCGCAGCAACTAGAAATGGATAAGCAGTGTTACTTAATAGATACTGCTTTAAGGCTTCTATTGCTTCAGGCCGTTCAACTCTCATTACAGCATTCCCTCGCTATCCATCATCTGTACGCCTACATCAAGCTTATCTTGAACAAGACGTTTTAAATAATCCTTGGCCTGCTGAGGTTGCATATCATCGATGCGATCAAGCAGCTGTTGGTTAGCTCCGGACAAGTAATTGTGGTCTGCCTTCTCTTTGATCGCAGACTTGGCAGCGCTTCCTGTCACCCACTCATAAGGGTCTGAAGGAACGCTGCTGCGGATCGCCTGCCGGGCCTCGTCTACCGTTACTAGCGTATGATACTGGCCGATCATCTCACGGACAAAGGCTGTATCAATCGCGGACTGATCTTTCAGCTTTTCAACAAAGGTTGGGTTCCCATCGAGATAAGCCAATGACGCAGTGATGTCCGCATCTGAGGGAGAAACTGCTTTCAACGTTGCAAATAGTCTCTTTGCCTGTTGATGTTCAGAAGCAGGAACCAGAGCAAGAATCGGCGTGCTGTAGTGTTCCGACCATTGATGTGCATTATCAAAGCCAGAGAGCGCATTCCACTTGATTCGAAGCTGGGTGGCACGCAGGGAAGCGCGTTCCTGGTCTGCGGCTTCATTCACTTCGCGGATAAAATCAGATTTGGATTTGGTAAACGACGTCTGATCAAGGCCAGCGTATATCCGTTTTCCAGTCTCCACGTCAAGGCCCTGAAGGCTGGCAGAAAAATACTCGGTAAATCTCGCCGGCCTATTGTTGAGGAAGTCCTCAATTTCCGCATGCTTTTCAGTCAGGATAGTGAGAAATTGCTGTTTCTTTTCAGCGGTTGCCAAACCGCCATCTGCGATAATATCACGCAGAAGTTGCACCCAAGCTCGCAGTTCCGGGGTTTTTTCCTAAAATGCTTGAAAAGCAAAAGGTTCATCAACGATATTGAAAAGGCAAAAGCAGAAGTCTCCACTGAAAGAATTAAATTAAGAACTTGTCTTCATAAGATGGATGTGTTATAATAGTAGAATGAAAGAAGCAAGAGCCGAGCACAAGCCGTACCCGACGGACTTGACAGACGCGCAGTGGTCAGAAATAGAGCCACTATATTCGGGAATGCGGAATCGGAAGTGGAGCAAGCGCGAACTGACAAATGCCGTGCTGTATATCGTAAAGACCGGCTGTCAATGGCGGCAGCTTCCGCACGATTTCCCGCCGTATCAAACGGTTTATAGTTTTTTCAGCCGTGGAGCAAAGTCGGGATTCGGGATTATGGGAGAAGATCCTCGCTCACTTGGTTGAAAAGATTCGTAAAGATGCGGGGAAAAGTGCCGAACCGCATTATGCGTTAATTGATTCGCAAAGCGTAAAAACGGTAGCAGACAATGAAAAGCGCGGCATCGATGGCGGAAAAAAAGCAAAAGGGCGCAAACGTCATGCCGTCATAGACACAATGGGCAACTTACTGGGCATCGTGGTTCATGCTGCAAACATTCACGATACGAAATCAGGCATTCTTGCAGCGCAGAAGGCTTGCAAAAAGTATCCGTCAATTCAAGCCTTTTGCGCCGATGCAGGTTATCGCGGCACGTGTATTGACGAAGTTAAGGTAACACCGCACAACTCGGCGGCGCGTCTGGCGATGTCTTTTCCGCCATCTGCGGCATGCAAATTTCTCGATTTACCGCCAGTAAACCTTCGAAATTTGCATTTGCATCTGACGAAAAATCCATTCGCCAGCCGACCACCTCATTTGTGCGGTGTTACCTTAATCAACAGCTCCGGCGCCGGGTGGACATCTCCGAGAAAATCAAGCCTCATGAGTGGGAAAAACTTCCGTGGCGCTGGATTGTCGAACGTACCTTTACTTGGATGAATGCTGCTCGCCGCGTCCGTCACAGCTCAGCCTGTATTTACCAAGACGGAGGATGTTCGAGCGAAATCTTCGTAGCAATTCTTCCCGGCAAGGAACCGGTGGTGGGCACCTGACCCGATGGGAGCCGCCCGCAGCAAAAGGAGCGATGCGCTTTTTTGCTGCATCGCTCCCTGAGAATGTTTCCTTATGCCGTAGCCATATCAGCAGCGCTGATGGCTATCATCCAGTCCATGTTTACTTGGAAAGCACCTCCATGGGGAAGTCGCCGCGGATCAAGCCAGCCTCATAGGCAGCTTTGCGCTCATCGACGATTTGCTGGCCGCCAACGTCCAGGATGGCCTGCACGCAGCGATCATACACCGCGTCAAATTCGGCCGGATCGCAGGTCAGGGCGTTGGTGAGCAGCTCAGCCTGCTTTGCCAGCACCATCTGGTCGTAGTCGGCCTCGGCCTTAATCGACACGGTGAAGCCGATGGGTGCATAGGAATCCTTGGCCATGTACTCATAGGAACGTGCGACGACATCCTCATAGCCGGTGAAGGCCAGGGCGCTGTACTTATTGTTCAGCTCATCATTGCCGAAGCTGCTGCCATTGGACAGGAACACCAGGTCGACAGCGGACAGCCACTTCTGGTCGTCGGGCAGGTTGTCATTAGTTACACGGCCAACGGGCAGGCCGTCCTCGTTCAGATGATCATAGTGAACGCCTTCAATGCCATTCTGCAGGTAGAACATGTTTTCAGGCTGAGCCATCCAGTCCATGTACTTCATCGCGGCAACAGCGGTCTCCTTATTCACCCAGCTGGGAATGAAGATGCAGATGCCGTTGGCGGCATAGTTCTCGTGAAGGGTGTAGCCGTCAGGATTCACGAAGGGGTTAACAGGGATCCACTCGGCGTCCTCGCCTACGTTCTTCTTCATCTCATCGCTGTAATCGGGCCAAACCTGCGTGGGACCCTCGATGTAGAAGCCCGCGTAGCCCTGGTTCAGATCGCGGTCGCGGATGTCGCCGTTATCAATGGCGAAATTCTCGGAGATCAGGCCCTCATTGTACAGGGTATTCAGCAGACGATAGGCCTCCTTCGCGCCGGGCATCTGCTCGTGATACAGGGAGTACCAGTCCTCCTTGGTGATCTTGGAGAAGTCCAGGAAGGAATCCACGATCACGGAGGTGGAGAACAGCGGGCTGTTCTCATACAGCTTCATGGCGTAGGGAACCGTCTGCTCGCCGCCCAGCTTGGCTTCCTTGGCCGCGCGCAGATAGGCAACCCACTCCTCGGTGGTGGTAGGCTCCGCCATGTTCAGCTTGTCCAGCCAGTCCTTGCGGATGAACAAACCGAGCTTGGCCACATTGATGCGGCGGGCAGGGATATAATATCTCAGAAAGATCATATCGACGGAGATGGGAACAACCTTTTCAGCCTATCTGCTCGGCATCCGCCTTGAAAAGATGAAGGAATTGCTGGTGAATACGACCATCTCCCAGCGGGATATTGCCGAGCAGGTCGGCATTGGCAGCGAGCAGACCATGTATCGTCTGTTCAAACAGTATATGGGATGCTCCCCCGGCGAGTATCGGAAGCATCCCTCCGCAGACAGTACCATAGCCGCCGAGACGGCGGATGAATATCATGAAAGCGAGGAATAATCACATGGACAACCTGAAGTATCTGGAACATGTCGTGGAGCTTGGAAAGGTCCAGGCTGCAACCACGCCCGAGGAAATGTCCGGCGCGTTTGACGCGTTCAACGGCTTCCTGGGCCTGTATTACGATCTGGCGAAGATGGAGCTGCAAAAGGCCGGGATCGACACGCCGCCTATTCGAAACTTCGCCATTGACAAGGCGCTTGAGCGCATCGACGCCCGCCTGGACTGCGCTGATTTCACCATCCCCGCGCTGATCCGTATGCTGCGCGAGCATCGCGGAACGCGCCTGAATGAGGAGCAGGCACAGAAGATTGAACAGAGTCTGATTCATTTCAAGTATTGGCTGGACGAGCCCGGCGATGTGCACGCCTGCTTCTTCACCGAGAATCATCAAATCCTGTATCACAGCGCCGAATATCTGGTGGGGCAGATGTATCCTGACGTGGTGTTCCCCAACAATGGCATGACCGGCGCTGAGCATCACGCCCATGCCACCGCCTTCCTGCGCCGCTGGCTGAACTGGCGTGAACGCTTCGGCTTCAGCGAATGGCTGACTCAGGGATACTACATGGATGACATGCTGGGTCTGGTCAACCTGATGATCTATGCCGACGAGGCGGATATCCGCACCCGCTGCCGCATGCTGATTGACATGCTGGTGTTTGACCTGGCGGTCAATCATTTTGAAGGGCACTTGCCCACCACCCATGGCCGCGTCTATACCCGCTTTATCATCGAGCCCGACTATGAGGATTGCTCCGCCGTGATGGCGCTGCTGTTTGATAAGGGATACGCCGGCACCATGAGCAACTGCGCCGTGATGTTGGCTGCCAACGGCTATGTTTGTCCCAAGGCTATCCTGGCGGCAGCAGCGGCTCCCACGGGAATCCAAACCAACCGCGAGCGCATGAGCATCGACGTGGCGGACGCCAAGTATTATGGCGTGGATCCCGCCGACTTTGACAACATCATGTTCTTCTGGGGCCAGCAGACATACTCCGACCGCCTGACCATTGAGAACTCGCTGAAGGTGTTCCCCACATGGAACTGGATGACTAACCGTGTCCGCGCCTACTATGAGCGCTACAAGCTGCATGATGAGGCTGGTGCGCCCTGCGTGGATGCGCCCGACTTCACAGCCATGACACAGGTGGACATCTACACACGCCGTACGCCGGACTATATCCTCAGCTGCGCGCAGGATTTCCGCAAGGGCCGCATGGGCTATCAGCAGCATCCCTGGACGGCCTCCCTGGGCGGCAAGGCAGTCATCTTTACAACCAATCCCGCTTCCACCGAGTATTCCAACCGTCCCAACTGCTGGGCCGGCAACCTGACCCTGCCCCGCGCCGTGCAGCATGAAAACGTGCTGCTGTGCCTGTACCGCGTTGAACCCGACTTTGTGGATTACCTCTATTCCCACCTCTACTTCCCCAGGCATGAGATGGACGAGGTGGTGGAGAAGGAGGGCTGGATCTTTGGCCGCAAAGGCGATGGGTATGCGGCGGTGTATTCGCTGCTGCCCGGCTACTGGGAAAAGAAGGATCCCGCCATGTTCAAAGAGCTGTACGCCGAAAGCTGGCAGGAGAAATATGACCGTGCCGACGATTATGAGTACATCGCGCAGGGTCACGCAAACGTGTGGGTCATTGAAATGGGCTCCAAGGCTGAAAACGGCAGCTTTGAGGCGTTCATGGACGGCTTTGCCGGGAAAAAGGTGTGCGGCGACACGCACAACCTGATCTACCAGTCTCCCTCTCAGGGTGAGATCACCTTCGGCTGGAACAGGCCCCTGACCGTCGGGGGAGAAACCATCTGCATCCATGGCTACAAGCGCTATGATAACGAGTTTGCTCAGACGGAATTTGACGCGGGCGCAATCGAGATCAATGCCGGCGGTCATCAGACGATTCTTGACTTTGAAAAGGCCGAGCGCACGGATATTTAAGGCACTACCGCACAATTCGTCTGCAGCGCTGGCGATGCCTTTTCTGCCATCTGCTTCTTGCAGAAATCTCGATTTACCTCCAGTAAACCTTCGATTTCTGCAATCGCATCTGACAAAAAATGCATTCGCCATCGCACCAACTCATTTGTGCGGTATTGCCTTAAGGCAACGCCGCACAATTCGGCGGCGCGTCGGGCGATGTCTTTTCCGCCAGCCGACCACCTCATTTGTGCGGTGTTACCTTAATATGCGCTCCGCTGTTTGAGCGACCGGGTATAATTCCCGGTCACAGAAAATGATTGAGGTATTTCCTGTGAGAAAGATGTGCCTGCTCTCGTTTCTCCTTCTCCTGCTGACGCTGCCGTTCCTTGTGCATGGGAGCGCGTCGGCACAGACGGAAACGCTTCGCGTCATGGTCTATGACCGGGAGAACATGCCCGAGGAATATGGCTCCTGCGAGGACAACGCCTGGGTACGCTATATTCAAAGCCGGGTGCTTCGCGAACTGGCTATATCCCCGCGTCGCTGGAAACGGTTAACATCCTGGCCGCGAAGGAAAGGGAGCTCCGCATACGAACCATCATGTGCCCGGCTGAGAATTTCGATGAGGAATGGGATCGCTGCGTGGCCGCCTATCTCTCCGCGGGCGGCAGCCGCGCCATTGAAGCCAAGCGTTCCGCCTATCGCGAAAGCATTGCAGAAAAGAAAGGAAATTGACCATGGGATACTATTTTGACGATCGCAACAGCGCTGCCTGGAGCTATGGCGACGATGCCGGGAGAATCATTGATCTGCTTGGAACCCGATTTATGGGGGAAAATCCTGTTACGCCCTTTATCTGGCGCACCTTTGATGAGTCAGGCATTCAGGCGGATCGAAAGGCGCGATATCTGCTGGATTTTGCGCGGCGTTTTCCCGGCGGAGAGAATGGCGAAATTGTCTATGCCGCCGCCGATCTATACTGTCCGCAGGCCAAGAGCTCTGGCTTCGTGGTGGAGTGCGACGGTCCTGTTCAGGTGTGGTTGAATGAGGAAAGGGTGTTCCAGTCCAACGGCAATCAGGAACGCACCCATGAAAAATGCAGGATTGATGTGTCGTTGAGGGCAGGCTACAATCGTTTCGTATGGCGCTGCGAGCGGACGGAGATCGGCTTTGGCTGCGCTTTCGCCAATGCCATGCCGCAGTGGGAGCCCTGTAATTATGTACTGCCCTACAAGGAATATGACGGGGAGGCAGGAATCCTCTACACGGAGCCGGTGGATGAACGGATGCAGATTGACGTGGGCAGCTTCTTTGGCGACTTTATGCCGCCGGAGCTGACCTGGCTTCCCCGCGCGGAGAAAAAGTCTCTTGTCGGGGCAGGCGTATATGCGGCGTGGCTCAAGGGAAGCGTCCGTGTCCCCCTTGCCGCCCATGACGCTGTAACCCTGATCGTGGACGGTAAGCCCGGACGGGTTATCCCCGGAGCACAGCATGATGTTGTGGCCGTCGGCCCCTATCAGGCGGTGGCCGCGCTGGTGAGCGACAGCGACTGGGCTTGGAGGAAGCCTCCTGTGCATATTCATGGAAGGACGACACCTTATCTCATCATGGGCCCGCTGAAAACCGCGGATACTTCAGCCTTCACCGCATGCGCCATGGGACAGCTGGTTGAGGGCGCGGAGGGGACAATCACCTGGCGCACTGGCTTTGACGGCGTTGCTCTGCGTCCCTATGTGGAAAGCAAGCTCTTTGGCCGCTGGACTTATCCGCTGGGCGTTACGCTCTACGGCATGTGGCAGGCGGGGCATTTCCTGAGCCGCGAGGTCATGAACGACTATGTGACAAGCCATGCGGATCAGGTCGTCTCCATCCATGAGTATGCGCTTTATGATCAGGCAAGGTATGGCTTTCCGGGGGTCAATCAGCAAATCTGCTGGCTTGACGCGCTGGACGACTGCGGCTCCTTTGGCTCCATGATGCTGGAATGCGCCAAGCCCGGCGACGCGGCTGTCCGCAAGCTGGCTGATGCCATTGGGGAATATATGCTCCATGAACAGCCCCGCACCTCCGAAGGAGCTTATTGCCGCCGCGACGATACCATCTGGGCGGACGATATGTATATGTCTGGCCCCTTTCTGTGCCGCTATTCGGAGCTGACCGGTAGTATGGAAGGTATGAACGCCTGCGCTAATCAGCTGCTTCAATACAAGGACCTCCTCTTTATGCCCGACAAACAGATCATGTCCCACATGCGCTGTTTACGAAACGGAAAGAGCAACCGTATCCCCTGGAGCCGAGGCAACGGCTGGGTGCTGTTCACCCTCAGCGAGCTGCTGCAAAAGCTGCCGGTCGGCCATGAGAAGCGGCCTGCATTGCTATTGTTCTTCCGCGAGCTCAGCGCAGGGTACATGAAGCTGCAGGATGCCTCCGGATTGTGGCATCAGATTCTTGATGAACCCGGTACCTATCTGGAGTCCTCGGTGACGGCCATGTTCATCTGCGCCTTCTCCCGCGGCCTGCGTAACGGCTGGTATGATGTGGCGGTGCTGGATGAGGTACGCAGCGCCGTCGAGCGTGCCTGGAAGGGCTTGTGCGAGCAGGCGATTGACCGGGACGGCAACCTGTACGGCGTGTGCCGCGGATCAGGTTTCTCCTTCTCCCGCGCCTATTATCGCACGCTGATGTGGAACTTCAACGATACGCATGGCATTGGTATTGTCATGCTGGCAGGCGTTGAGTACCTGAAGCTGACGACGAAGGCTTACGGAGCTGGCAGCCTATAAAAAACTGCATAGAGAATCCGCCCCAGCGCTATCGGCAATGCTGCGTCATCACGAAAAATGCCGCTGCTGTACTTCTGCCAGCAGCGGCGTTTTTCGTGCAGGGAATGAGGTTTGCCGAATTTCCTGTCGCTCTCCGCAGAGAGCGAAACTCCCCATCGGAGAGTGCACGAGCCCGACCAACGGGAGGGATACCACCGTCTGCTTGCAGGTGGTGAGTAAGTGCGCCCTTGCCAGGGAGAGGGCTTGACAAAGCCTCTTTTGGAATGTGATTTGTCAAGGGTAGATTTAGGGTAACACCGCACAATGAGGCAGTCGGCTGACGAATGGATTTTTCGTCAGATGCAAATGCAAATTTCGAAGGTTTACTGGATGTAAATCGAGAAATTTGCATGCCGCAGATGGCGGAAAAGACATCGCCAACGCTGCCGACGAATTGTGCGGTAGTGCCTTCCATTCATTACAGGCAACACAAATAAAGGGAGCGCCATACGAGCGCCTCCAACAGTAGGCAAAACAAACGACACTACTAATCAGTAAGTATTTTGTTTCTGATTCAACTATACCATATGGACAAGAATTTGTCAATATAGGGCGTTCACGTCGTATTTGTTTACGTGAATATTTTTGTGTGAAAGTCACGTAAAATTACGACAAATTGTGTTGACAACGGACAGAAACGATGATATAATGCAGTTAGCTCAATTGGTCAGTATTCGACCGGATTTTGCAAGTTTGTTCGATTCTGTCGATACCGAGCCCAAAAAAGAGACATGCGAGAAATCGCAAAAAACAAAGAAAGAGGTGCTTCTGTAATGAAGAAACTCGTTGCTCTGCTGCTGTCTGTCATGATGTGCTTTGCGTGCGTCAGTGCGCTGGCCGATACGTATGTGTCCTGGTACACCTACGGCGACGTGTACCTTTCCTCCGTGCGTTCCGAAATGGAAGCTGATTTCGCCAAGCTGAACCTGACGATCAACGGCTCCGACGCCAACGGCAACCAGCAGGTACAGTCCGACTTCATCAGCACGGCTCTGATGAACAACGACTGCGAAGCTATTGTGGTGAACCTCGTTGAATCCGGCGCCATCAGCACGGCGCAGACCATCATGAACCAGATTCAGGCTGCGGGCATCCCCACCGTTTGGTTCAACCGTCCTGTCTCTACCAACAACGAAGAAGCCGCCAACCTGTTTCTGAACAACCCCGCTTCCGCGTTCGTCGGCACCAACTTTGAAGACGCCGGCGTTATGCAGGGCGAGCTGATTGGTCAGTATCTGGTTGAGCATTACAACGACATCGACCTCAACGGCGACGGCAAGATTTCCTACATCATGTTCAAGGGCGACGAAGCTAACCAGGAAGCTATCGCTCGTACCGCGCTGGCTGTGGAATACGCCAACAAGGCGCTGGTTGCCGCGGGCAAGCCGGAGATTGAGTTCTACGACGCCTCCAACGCCAACAAGTACCTCGTTGACCCCAACGGCAGCTGGTCCAACGTTTTCTCCTCTGAGCAGATGCAGACCGTCCTGTCCATGTACAACGAAGGCAACGGCAACATGGTCGAGCTGGTTATCTGCAACAACGACGACATGGCGTATGGCGCTGTGATGGCTCTGCAGAACGCTGGCTACAACCACGGCGAAGGCACCACCGCGATCCCCGTGTTCGGCGTGGACGCGACCGACGTTGCGAAGGATCTGATCAACAACGGCTACATGGTCGGCACCATCAAGCAGGACAACGTTGGTATGGCGGACGCTGTTGCGACCATCACCGCGAACCTGATTGCCGGCAAGGAAAACAAGTTCGAGGGTCTGAACGAGAACTACGTTATCGTTGACAACTGGTTCGTGCAGATTCCCTACGCTGTGTACACTGGCGAGTAATTCTTCCCTGAGCACTTCGGGCGGAGAGAACCGAATGGTTCTCTCCGTCTTTCACTGCTGACCAACATATGGCAAGCAGCATTCGACTTGCTCTCCGGCAGGTCGGTACCCACGGTATCATCCGCCGCTTTACAATCGTTTGTTCTCGTTGAATTCCAGGAAAGGAAAAGACAAACATGCAAAAAGACGATGTTTTGCTGCGCATGGAAGGCATCTGCAAGTCCTTCCCCGGCGTCAAAGCGCTTGACGATGCACAGCTGACCGTCCGTCCCGGTACCGTTCATGCACTCATGGGCGAAAACGGCGCCGGTAAATCCACGCTGATGAAGTGCCTTTTCGGCATTTACAGCAAGGATGCGGGCACAATCTGGTTCGACGGCAAAGAGGTTAACTTCAAGTCTTCCCGCGATGCGCTGGACAACGGCGTCGCCATGGTGCATCAGGAGCTGAATCAGGCGCTGAAGCGTAGCGTGATGGACAACATTTGGCTCGGGCGCTATCCGCGAATCAAGCTCGGCGGCGCTAAGATGCCCTTCGTTTCCGACAAGGCCGAATACGACATGACCATGGAGGTCTTTAAGGATCTGAATTTTGAGAAATTCGGCATCAACATCAACCCGCGTACCATCATGTCCACCATGCCCGTTTCGCGCCGTCAGATGGTGGAAATTGCAAAAGCTGTTTCCTTCAACTCCAAGATTATTGTGCTGGACGAGCCGACCTCTTCCCTGACCGAGGCGGAGGTTGAGGTGCTCTTCTCCATCATCAATATGCTCAAGGCACGCGGCGTAGGCATCGTTTATATCTCCCACAAGATGAAGGAAATCTGGCGCATTGCCGACGACGTGACCGTTATGCGCGACGGACGCTGGATTACCACCCGCCACAAGACCGAATACGGCACGGACGACGATTCCTTCCGCGCAGAGGTCATTCGGAACATGTGCGGTCGCGAGCTGAGCGCAGCCTATCCGCCCAAGGATAACATCGTCCACGACGATCCGATGATCGTGGTGGAGGGCTTGACCGCCAAATACAATCAGCTGCGCGACGCCAGCTTCACGCTCCACAAGGGCGAGATCCTGGGCGTAGCGGGTTTGGATGGCTCCGGCCGTACCGAGCTGCTGGAAACCCTTTTCGGCTATCGCACCCGTCAAAGCGGCACCATCAAGAAGTTCAACTTCGGCTTCCGCGCCGCGCAGGGCGGTACGCCTGAAGACTACAGCATGGAAGTACACGACATCAATGGCACGCAGGTGGGCGAGGAAATTTCCAACTTGTCACCCAACAGCGCCATCAAGCAGGGCTTTGCGCTGGTCACCGAGGAACGCCGCGCAACTGGCATTTTCGGCATCCTTGACATCCGCGCAAACACCGTCATCGCCAACCTGAAGAACTACAAGCTGGGGAAATTCCCGCTGCTCAGCGACGCAAAAATGGCTCGGGATACGGATCGCATGATTGAAGCGATGCACATCAAAACGCCCAGTCAGCGTCAGCAGATTAAGAATCTGTCCGGCGGCAATCAGCAGAAGGTCATTTTCGGTCGCTGGATGCTGACCAATCCTGACGTTCTGCTGCTGGATGACCCGACCCGCGGTATCGACGTGGGCGCCAAGTACGAGATCTATGAGCTGATTCAGTCCCTCGCCAAGCAGGGCAAGAGCATCATCATGGTCTCTTCCGAAATGCCTGAACTCCTGGGCACTTGCAACCGTATTCTCGTGATGAGCGCCGGTCAGATTGCCGGCGAATACGTCCCGACAGGCGACGGTAAGGTCGATCAGGAAAAGATACTCGAACTGGCTGCAAAGAACTTGTAAGGAGGTTGCCTGAACATGTCGAATGTTGCAACAAAGGCAAAAAAGCCGAATCTCTCCGTGAAGAGCGTCCTGAACTGGATTCTCGATCACGCCATGATTATTGTCATCGTGCTGCTGGCGCTGTATGTCCAGACGCAGCGTGACGCCTTCCTCAAGCCCGCTTCCCTCATCAACATCATCTCCCTGACCGCCGCCCGTCTGCCGATGGCGCTGGGCGTTGCCGGCTGTATCATTCTGGCCGGTACGGACTTGACCGGCGGCCGCGTGGCTGGCTTGACCGCTTTCGTGGCGGCCATCCTGCTCCAGCGTGCGGACGTTGCCAATCGCGTGCTGGCAGGCGGAGCCCCTGCCAACATCGTGCTGGTGCTGCTGCTCGTTATGCTCATCGGCGCATGTGTTGGTCTGATCAACGGCTTCGTCATGGCGAAATTCAAGGTTCACCCCTACATCATCACGTTGGCCATGCAGATGATCGTCTACGGTATCTACCTGACGGTTTCCAACTCGGTGCAGGTCGGTTCCTTCGACTCCAGCTACACCACCAGCTTCGTCACCAAGCCCCTGTTCCAAATTCAAACCGGCGTTCGCCCCAACGGCACTGCCATCTTCACCGTGGTTCCCATGTATGTGCTGCTGGCGCTGATCGTGACCGCGCTGATGTGGGTCGTCTGGAACAAGACCGCTTTCGGCAAAAACATGTTTGCCGTCGGTTCTAACGAGGAAGCAGCCCGCGTTTCCGGCGTGAACGTTATGATGACCATCATCGGCGTTTTCATGGTCGCTGGCGCTCTGTACGGCTATACTGGCTTCATCGAAGCTGCCCGTATGGGTTCCTCCACTGCGACGCTGGGTCTGAACTACGAAGCCGACGCCATTTCCGCAGCCGTTATCGGCGGCGTATCGTTCGTCGGCGGCACCGGCAGAATCTCCGGCGTTGTCCTTGGCGTGTTCATGATGCAGCTGATTATCGCCGGCATGACCTTCCTGGGCATCTCCGGCAACGTTACCTACATCGTAAAGGGCGCGGTTATCCTGTTCGCTGTTATTCTGGATATGCGCAAGTACATGACCAGAAAGTAACGGTTTCACGGTGCAATGGGGCAGAGTCCCTTGTGCCATCAGCTTTCAAACATGCTTCGCAGAGGCTCTGTACTTCATGCACGGAGCCTCTTGCTCTATCGTTATGGAAGGAGGAGCGAAAACAATGGAGGAAAACAAGAAACAGCCGCAATCGACAAGCGAGCAGCAGACGGAATCGTCAGACCCCAAAGCGCCGCGCCGTGGCCGCAATTGGATCACTGATATGTACGACAAGGTGAACCTATCGGTCGATACGCTCAATTACATTGCGCTCGGTCTGTTGATTTTCATCTTTGCTGTTATCTTCATTGCTTCCCGGCACTAACGCCGAATCCCCTGCCTTCACCCCCTCCCCTGCGCCTCCTGAAGCGGACACTGGAAAAAGCAAGCCAGTTTCCCATCAGGGGGCGCATTTTTTTCACGTCGGAGCATACGGTTTCCCGACGAAAAGACGCAAGCAGATGGCGCAGGAGAGCATGGGACGCGCATCACTTCGCCAAGGAAGAGGGTTCATCGCATCCGCAAACGCGACGAGCGCTGCAAGCTCTTGTTTGCTTGCAGCGCTCTTGTTTTGCAGCTTCCTCAGCTTTCCGTGAAGTGCCAAAGAAAGAAGGGGTTGTCTCACTAAAAAGAGGCAACTCCTTTTTTGTACAAAAAAAGCATTCGGACTATGAAAATCCGAATGCCTGCGGTAGAATGTAACTACCATGAAAACAAACATGCCGCAGACAGATTATACAGCAATGACGAATGGATTTCAACTGGTTATGCCGCTGGACTGCGAAGTAAACATTGAGAAGAATGCACCGGTGAGACTGCTCAACGACGTCATGGAAAGGATGGATTACAGCAAACTGTATGCGGCGTACTCCCGACTTGGGAGAATCGAGTATTCACCGAAGATTCTGCTGAAAATCATGGTGTATGGGTATATGCGCAAGCAGATATCCAGCCGTGCGCTTGAAGCATGCTGCCGAGAAAACCTGCACTTCATCTATTTGCTTGAGGGGCAGCGTGCGCCGAATCACAACACCATCAACCGATTCAGAAAGAATATTCTAACACAGGAAGCCGGGCAGGATATTCTGTGTCAGCTTGTTGTTTTGCTGCACGAAAGAGGACTGCTCAGCCTTGAAGCGGCTTTCATAGATGGCACAAAGATTGAAGCAAATGCGAACAAGTACAGCTTTGTCTGGAAGAAAGCAACGGCCCAAAAGACAGAAAAGCTGCTGAAGAAAATTCATGATGAGCTGCCTGCAAAGCTGAAAGAGGTAGGTATCCGCTTTCATGTTCCGGAAAAGATTGCTGTCCGACAATTGAAGAAGCTTTGGAAAAGAATCCATGCGCGAATCAAAGCGGATGGAATCGAGCTTATTTCAGGAAAAGGCAAAAGAAAAACGCGGCTGCAGAGACTGAGCGAATGGGTAGATCAATGTCTTGCCAAACTCAAGCAATACACAAATGATATTCACATCTGCGGAAATCGGAATAGCTTCAGCAAAACGGACCATGATGCAACCTTTATGCACATGAAAGAGGACTACATGAGAAACGGGCAGCTCAAGCCTGGATACAATGTCAATGTGGCAACATGCAGCGATTTTATCATCGGGAGCTACATTTCTTCTGACAGAAATGACGTGCATATAAGCCTTCAAATACCGTGCTCTTCCTACTAGGGAGCACGGTTTATTTTTTCCATAAGATAATAACACAAGACTCATTTCGCATGTACAATCTGGTATTTTCGGGTGTTTTCTGGAGAAACCTTTCAAGCTCAAAAATGGCACTGAAAATCCGTAATAATTGTTATCTTCAAAAATGCATTCAGTGCAAGGGTTTCGTAGCATGAGTTTACTAATGATAAACAATATGTCATTAAATACTGCACAAACCTGCTAACAAAAGCGGACGTCGTGGGAAAATGGCCTACCGCCAAAATTAGAAGCTGCTAACACTCTGCTAACACGAACAGGGTAAAACAGGCGGTTTTTGGAGGAAATGCGAACATCCGAAAATGGTGGAAAACGTTGATATTTGGGCATTTGAAGGCACTCGGAGGCACTCAAAGGCGAACGTTTTTTCGCTCTCCTAAGCAGTCGGTCGTGGGTTCGACTCCCACTGGGCTCATTACCAAATAAATAAATCTTTCTGGTTGACGTTCTCGCGTGCGTGTTGGCAAACGCGCGAAGGACATCAGCTGGAAAGAATTTTTTGCCTACTATTGGAAATCTGCTTTTTGCCCCGCTGCTGGCACTGTTGGCAGCTTTCCAACACTTTGCCTTTTTTGCCAACACCGCTGTTCTGGCAAACGGGCGATTTGCCTAACATCCGCGTGCGCAGCGTGTCAGCAATTTTCTGCGCTCCGCATTTTCTGGAATTATCTGTATGACTTTGTGGATTTTCAATAGATAAAATAACAATATTTTTTAGTAATCGTCTTGACTTCCTGTGCATCGAATTATCAACTCTTCACATGCCCTGTTTCGCTATGTTGGGTGCGGTTAGACAAAGAAGCAGCCGTGTGCTGGAATGCAAACTGCCTGCCGCTTTTGATGGCAGCAAAAAACTCTGCGGGAGATTTCCGCAGAGCTTTTGAGGATATTGTGGTGTTCGTGATTATCCCAGTGTCTTGGCGAGCATTTTCAGCATAGCGACCATATCCGGATTGCTGAAAATTTTGAGCAGCACTTCTGAATTAAGCCCCGCCTGCTGCGCTTGCTCTTCCACGGCTTTATCCTGCGCTTCCGGCACGATTTTCACGCCCTTTCCGCCATAAAACGCCTGCTCAAACAGCTGCGCATTGTTTCTGCGGCTCTCGTCCAGAATGTGCGAATACTGATCCGTTACCATTGTCGCCTGTGCATGACCGGAATCCCCCTGCACCGCCTTAATATCGCCGCCATTCAGCTTGAGTTTGTAGGTGATGCTGGAGTGCCGCAGACTATGGAAGCAGACTTGCGGGAGCTCGTTTGCCTCAATCAGCTGCCGCATACTCTTGCGGATGATGTTCGATTCCACCGGCTGACCACGGCTTCCCGCGATGACGAGGTTGTAGTCGTGGTACTCTGCACCCAGCTGCTCAATCAGCAAATCCTGCTCCATTTTCCACTTCGTCAGGTTTTCAGCAACCGTCTTGGGAAGAAAAATTTTGCGGATGCTGGCCCGCGTTTTCGGCTTTTTCAGAATCAGTACGGTATTGTTCTGCAAGCCGATTTCGGGGAATGTGGTCAGCACGTCCTTGCTGTCGGTAGCTTCCATGCTGCGCTTGTTGACGCGCTGGAGCTGCTTGTTGACGACAATGTGAGCTTTTCCCGCCGCAATGCTCTCTTCCGAAATGTCCACGCAGTCCCACGTCAGTCCAAGCAGTTCGCCAATGCGCAAAGAGCAGGAAAACGCCAGATTCAGGCACAGTTTCAGTCGCTCATCTTCACAGCAGTCAATCGCGTGGAACAGCGTCTGAGAATCCCAGATGTCGCGCTCCTTCATTTCGTATTTCGGGAGGGTTGCAAACTCGGCAGGGTTCTTTTCGAGGAGCTCCCATTTTTGCGCTTGCCTGAAAGCGCTGTGCAGAAGATTGTGGATTTTGCGAATCGTCGGCGGCTGCACAAACTTCCCAGTTTGGCGATACTTCTTGTCCGTCATCAAGGGCATCGCGGGCGTTTTCAGCAGTCCCTGATAGAACATTTCCAGCACCCGCGGCGTAATTTCCTTCAACCGCAGTTCGCCGAGTTTGGGGGCAATGTAGTGCCGAATCAGCCCGGTGTTTGATACTATTTCCAAATTCACCTGCGCCATCTGCTTGCGCCTTTTCCGCGCTTGCGTCCGCTCATTCCGCTTAGCGTAGCGCTGCTACGCTGCGTTCCATTCGCGTTAGCCAGCGCGAAAAATTCGCTTCGCATCTTGGCGCATTCTCATTTGGAAATAGTATGAGCTGTAACCGTTAATCGCCCACTTCGTCTTGCCGTAGAGCGAAACATACTCTTTCAGCAGTTCATTGAGCGTGTTGCAGGTCGGAAGGGTAAAATGATCAGACATAATGAAGTTATCCAAATCAAAGGGTCAAAAAAGCTGTCAACCCGGCTTATCTAAGCAGGATTGACAGCGGCAAATAACGCTTTATTTTACTTCAGGACGACATCAAAAGCGTTGTAGAAATAGAAGCGGCTCATCAGGGTCTGGTGGAGTTCGCCGGAAATGCTGTAATACAGGTTATTCTCAGCGGGATTTGTGCCATAGCTGAAATCGTCGGTATCGGCCACCATGGCGGAGATCAGGGCGGCGTTCACGTCGTACATCATGTCGCGTTTGCCGCCGCAAGCTGCGTAGATGAAGAAGCTGTCCTTAAAGTCCGCCTGAGCGTTGAGGGCGTCCTTGAGCAGCTGCATCTGTTCTTCCACAGGCATATCCAGGCCCATTTCCGTGGCACTGCTGATGTTGCCTGAGAAGGGCATGTACCACTTGGCATAGTCCAGGCTATGGAACAGCTGATGCCAGCAGGCGTAACAGCCACGGGAGAAGCCGGAGAAGGCGCGATGATCCCGGGAGGCGATGAAGCCCGCTTCATCCGCGGTTTCGGCATAGGTGCGGTAGACGCTTTCCACAGCGGGCATGATATCGTTGCGCATTTCCTTGGTAGAGAAGGCTTCCATGTCGATGGAACGGGTTTCGTAGTCGTAGTAGTAGGTGGGGAACACCATGATGAAGGGCGCAGTGACGCCCACTTCGATCATGTTATCCAAGGCGTTCTTGGCCTTTTCATCTCCGATGAAGCTGTCCTGGGTTTCGTTGGTGCCGTGGAGGAAGTAGATCACGTTGTAGCGTTCGGTGCCGTTTTCATCATAGCCGTAGGGCAGGTACACATTGACCCAACCGGGCTGCTCCGCGCCGTAGGCGGTGGTGGTGTAATCCAGGCGCACCACGGTGCCGGGCTGGGTGGATGGCGCGTCGTAGAATTTGTTGTCGTATTTCTTGAACACAGTCTCCGCGCCGATCACGTCGTCGGTGGTGATGACCTTCTTGTCCTCGGGCTTTTCCCGGCTTTCCGCCAAGGCGGGGAGGGCGCTCAGAATCAGTGCCAGCGCACACAGCAGAGCAATGAACTTTTTCATGGGGGAAATCCTCCTGTCATTCAGAATACGCATTTTATTTGGTTTTTTCGGAAGGGGCCTGGGAAACTTCGTTACGCGGCCTGCTTCTTGGCCTTCCTGCTGTCCAGGATAGCGATGACCAGGAACAGGGCGGCCAGCACGCCGGTGCCGATCTGGCCGTAAGTGATGGCGTCCTGCCACCAGCCGTGCACTTCTTCCACAATGGTGTTGAAGCCCATGCCGTTCATGGCGTTGGAGTTGGCCACGGTGTAGAGGATGTGCTTGGTGGCTTCCCGCATGGCGGACACTACCTGGGGATCGTCGGAATAGGTCTTGAGCTTAGCGGTCCATTTGGAGGCGTCGTTGCAGTCCCAGCCGTCGCCGCCCGCCAGCAGGCCCTGGATCACGTCCATGAAAGCGTTGTTGTTGGAGAAGTCAGTGAGCACGAAGCCGGGCATGCCGAACTCGCCGCGCAGGATGTTGGTGATGAGGTTGTAGTCACCGCCGGCCCAGGTAGCGCCCAGACGGTTGAAGGAGGTCATCACGCAGTAGGCGTTGGCATCGGCAATGGGATATTCGAAGGCCTGCAGGTAGATTTCGCGGGCGGCCTGTTCGTTGGTCCATACGCAGATACCGTCGCGGCCCGTTTCCTGATCGTTGAAGGCAAAGTGCTTGTTATATACGTACACGCCCTTGCTCTGGATCCCGGCGGTTTCGGCGGCGCAGGTCTTGCCGGAAATGAAGGGGTCTTCCGAATAGTATTCAAAGTTGCGGCCGGAATAGGGGGTGCGGTGGATGTTGGCCCCGGGGCCGTAGATGCCGGAGTAGGCCTTGCGGTTGGCCATCAGGCAGTCGTTGCCCATGGAACGGCCCACGGCTTCGGCGATGGCGGTGTCAAAGGACGCGGCCATTACGTCTTCGCTGGTGTAGCTGGTGGAGGAGGAGCCGCCGGTCAGGGTGGCAGTGATGCCCTGGGGGCCGTTTTCATCCTTGGTGGCGGGCTTGCCAACGGACTTGACCGCGGCAGTGGCATGGTAGGTCTGGCCGATCAGCTTGGTCATTTCGTTGAACTTCACCTGATCCATCAGGTCGTCCCAGGTGTAGGTCTGACCATTCTGCAGGGTGATGGAGCCGTCCAGCGGCACGCCGATGAAGTGGGCCAGGGTCAGTTCGCCTTCCTTGCCCAGGGTGGGCATGGTGCCCTTCTTTTCGGAATCGATGATGGTGTTCAGGGCTTTCACCAGCTCGTCGTTGGCGGCCATCTGCACGGCGGCCTTGTAGGTGTTGCTGGAAAGATCGGCTTTGGGCATGGTGCCCGCCCAGTCGGCGCGGGTCAGGTACTTGATATCGTTGCTGGCATCGGCGTCAAACTTGTTCAGGTCACCGTGATCCAGCTGGTTGGTGATGGCAAAGCCGGTGCGGGAGGTGGCGTAGGTGGTGGTGTCCTGCTTGGCCTGCTTGTAAACCACAGCCAGGTCAGCCCGTCCTTCGCCCACCATCTTGGCGGAGTCCACAGCGCCGTTCAGGGTATCGCTCTGGGCGGCCTTCTGCATCAGGATGTTGTTCAGGGCTTCGTGAGCGCCGTTGCCGGTGGCGAAGTAATAATTGCCCTCGTCCACGATATAGGTCTTGGCGCCGTTGGCGTCATAGGCGCGCATTTCGCTCTTGGCCACGGACACGTTTGCGGTCACGGTCTTGCCCGCGGGCACGTCGATCTTGGTGTAGCCCACCAGCTCCACGGCAGCCTTTTCGATGCCGTTCTGCTTGTCGTAATCGGTATAGGGGCTCTGCATGTAGATCAGCACCGCTTCCCGGGCATCCCGGTCAGAAGGGTTGGTGACATCCACGGTGAAGTCGAAGGTATCGCCGTTTTCCTTCATGTTCAGCTTGCCGTAAGAAAGATTGCTGTAATTCAGGCCATAGCCGAAGGGGAAGGCCACGGTCTTGGCATAATCGTAATCGCCCACGTTGGCATTGCCCAGCACGGCGTCTTCGTAGCGGGTTTCATAGTAGCGGTAGCCGATGTAGATGCCTTCCTGATAGACCACATAGTATTCGTTATTGGTCTTGGCGAAGGCCAGGCCCTTTTCCGCCGCGTTGGTGTAGGAGGTCACATAGGCGTTCTGCACAGCGGGAGAGGTGGTGTTGTCGTAGCAGTAGGTGTCTACCAGACGGCCGGAGGGATTGATCTTGCCGCTGAGCAGATCGCCGATGGCGCGGATGCCGCTCTGACCCACTTCGCCCACCCACAGGCAGGCGTCGATGCCGAAGTCCTCGCCGCATACGGCGGACTCGATCACGTCCAGCTCTACGGCGTTGGCGGTGTTCAGCAGCAGCACGATCTTTTTCAGGGAACCGGCGGCTTTCAGCTCAGCCAGCTTGCGCAGGATGTCCTTTTCCTCGGCACTGATGGAGAGCATGTTGCCGCCCGCGTCGGACGCGCCCACCACGGGCAGGTCCTTGCCCTCGCCGCACACACGGCCGATGACCATGATGGCGGCGTCGTTGTACTGGGAAACGGAATCCCATTCCGCGGCGGAGAAGGCGCTCAGGGGGGCTTCGTTGACGGCGAATTCTTCGTTCTTGAAGATGTAGTTATTCAGGGAACCGGCGGCGCTCTTCTGGCCGTAATCCTTGCCCGCGCCTTCCCGATAGAAGGCCCACAGGGTGGGGTTTACGGTAAAGCCGTCCTGCTCCAGGGCGTCCTTTAACGTCATGGCCTTGGAGGTGTCCATGCCGCCGGAGCCGGTGCCGCCGTAGACGAACCGGGCGGAGGAGGTACCCAGCAGGCTTACCTTTTCATTGCCGGACAGGGGCAGGGCATTGTTCCGGTTCAGCAGCAGCACAGCACCGTTGGCGACCACGCTTTCGCACACCAGGTCGGCGGCGGCAGCCTGGGCCGCGCTGTCCTCAAAGTCGGATACGAAGCGGGGCGGTAGATCCTCCGCCGCGTCGCCCACGATGGTGCTCCCCTCGATGCCCAGCACCATGTTGATGATGGTGGCGTAGTTATTGGCGATGGGGCCGGCGATCATAAGGAACGCGAACAGAAACGCGAATACGCCGCACAGGATTTTCCATATTAGCTTGCCCTTGGGCTTGTTGTTCTTGGCCATTGTAATTCTCCTTTGTTGTTAAAGTGCAGCAAGCGGAATCTATCTTGAGAAAGAAATCAAGAAGTATCGCTTATTGGAGTCCAGAGGGCGAAGCCCTTTGGCGCAGGTTTGGGGGCGCGGAGCCCCCAAAAAAGGCCGCCGCACTTTTCGCACGGCGGCCCAAGGAATTCAGGTCAGGCAAGCGGGATTATTCGGTGATGTTGAATACATCGATGGTGTCTTCCACGTTGGAGCAGGCAACGATCTTGTTTGCCAGGGTCACGTCGTCCAGGTCTTCGCGCAGGTCTTCTACGGTGATCACGGTGCCGGCGATGTTGTGGTTGGTGATGAAGTCGGCAGCGCCGTCGTCAGTGCCATCGGGGAAAGCGATGTCGCTCATTTCGTCGGTCCAGTTGAAGGTGTCCAGCACCATGGCATAGCCCAGCACGTTGCGGCCGAAGGATTTGCCATGCTGTTCAAAGTAGATGCCATCCAGGGTATTCAGGGTGATGTCGAAGTGGCAGGCTTCGTCGTCAGCGGATTCAGCGGAGGAATAGGTGCCAGAGTACACGATCAGCTTGTTGCCCTTCAGGCCGGGATCAGTGGTACCAAACACATATTCGCGGTAGAACAGTTCATAGTGGGTATCGTCACGGAGTACCAGGCTCAGGTCGCGGGTCCAGTACCAGCCAACCTGATCAATGAAGCTAACTTCGCTCAGGTTATAGGTGCTCTTGATGGGTTCAGCGGAAGCGATGCTCATCATGGACAGGGCCAGGATCAGGGCAGCCAGCAGGGCAACGATCTTTTTCATGGGGAATCCTCCTTCATTATCTCAACCTGCCTTGGCAGGTCGTCTTTGTGGTTATACTGTAACAAATGGGCGCTTTCATTACAAGGCGTACATCGTAACTGATGGATTTTACATCGTAATTGTGTTATTGAAACAATCCGTCCAGGAACGCGTTATAGAGATAATAGCGGCTGGTCAGGTCCTGGTGGATGTTGTCGGACAGGCAATAGAAGAAATTGTTTTCTTCGCGGCTCGGCCCATAGCTGAAATGGGGATCAGCCGCCAGGGTTTGGGCCAGGGCGTTGCAGTTTTCAAAGGCCAGGTCCTCCGCGCCGCCGCAGGCCATGTAGATGTAGAAAGGTTCTTCGTTTTTTTCAACGGCGGCAATCATGGCTTCCGTGTCCTGCATGGGGCCCGAGAAGGGAAGGAAAGAAGCGCTTACGTCCAGCATGTGGGGAAACAGCGCCCAAGTGGTCATGCTGCCCATAGAGAAGCCGCAGATGGCGCGATGATCCCGGGATGCCCGGAAGCCCGCTTCATCGGCGGTTTCGGCATAGGTACGGTAGGTGCTTTCCACCAGGGGCATGATTTCCTCCCGCATTTCCCGGGGAAACTGCTCCCAATCGTAGAGTAAATGACGGGCGTCGTAGTAATAGGTAGGCGCGACCAGAATGAAGGGCTTGGCAACGCCGGTGGAAATCATATGGTCAAAGGCGTTCTTGGTTTCCGGGTTGCAAAGAAGGGTGGTGGGGTCGCAGCCCCGGCCATGGAAGAAATAGATGACCGGATAGCGGTCCGTCCCATTTTCATCATAGCCATAGGGTAGATACACGTACATCGTTTTTTTGTAGGTTTTTTCGCCGTACATATTGGTGTTGTACTTCATCTTGACCACGGTGCCGGGCTGATCGCAGGGCGCTTCGTAAAATTCCCGGTCATAGAGCAGGTAGTGGGTGGGCACGCCCGCCAGGTTGCTTGCGTCCAGCACGGTGGGGGTTTGAAAGCCCGTCTCCTCAGCATATGCCCCCCACGCGCCGCACAGAAGCGCCAGCAGCAAAGCGAAAGACAAAATTTTCTTCGTCACGATTTCCCTCCTGAATTCATAAAAAGGCAGGGGCAAAGCGCCCCCTGCCCATGGGTTGAGTGCGCCCGGCGGCGCACGTTTCTAAAGGGTGAAAGACCCGAATCCGCCCGGTAGCGGGAAGGAGAAAGCCGAAGGCAAGGGTGTCCGTCGTGAGGCGGAATCTGAAGGAAGCCGGATGTGGGAACAGACTAACCACGGGCAAACCTCTGGTCTGACGAACAGAAACCGCATAGAAGGCTATATGCGAGGGTAAGGCTGCCCAACAAGTCGAAGCCCAATAGCTACACGGAATCGCATGTGGTAAATGCGGCAGGTAGATGGAGGGAAAGAAACGTGTGGTACCCGGGGAGGTCTGCGCGGAACGCGCCGAAAGGCGTAACCACAGTCGCAAGGCTGTGCTGAACGCGCAGAAATCAGCCGAAGCCATAGTACCTTGGGGAAACTCAAGGGAAGGGCGGAACCAATACAAGCCGGAGTAACCGAAGGAAGGAGGACGGCATGAAGAAGGCAGAAAACGTCAGAAGCTGCCCGCAAAGAGACAGCACGGAATGCGAAGGGTATGCGGGAGCGCAGAGTGCCGTCCAGCCGGGAAGTGGTGAAACGGCAGGCAGAAGCCAGAAACTGCTTGAAGCAATTCTGTATAGAGATAACCTGAACAGGGCTTACAAGCGGGGAAAGGCAAACAAGGGAGCGCCGGGAGTGGACGGGATGACCGTAGAAGAAGCGCGTCCATGGCTCAAGGAACACGGCAAAGAAATGACCGAAGCAATCCGAAGCGGAAAGTACAAGCCAACGGCGGTGAGACGGAAGGAGATTCCGAAGCCGGATGGAGGAGTGCGCAAGCTGGGGATTCCCACGGTCAAAGACCGGATTGTGCAACAGGCAATCGCTCAGCAGCTCATGCCACTGTATGAAGCGAAGTTTTCGGAAGGGAGCTATGGCTACCGACCAGGAAGAAGTGCGCAGGATGCCATCTTCAAGATTCGGGGATATGCGGATGAAGGGTATGAATGGGCAGTACAGCTCGATTTGAGCAAGTACTTTGATACGCTGAACCATGAAAAGCTGCTGAACCTTCTGCGGGAAACCATAAAAGATGAACGGGTCATTCAGCTGATTAAGAAATTCCTGAAAAGCGGAGTGATGGAAAACGGCGTAAAGATTGCCACGACGGAAGGAGGCCCGCAGGGTGGCCCACTGTCACCTTTATTGGCGAATGTGTACCTGAACGAATTTGACTGGGAATACGAAGGGCGCGGCGTGCCGGTGATTCGGTATGCGGACGACATCGTATTACTGTGCAAAAGTCAGAGAGCGGCGGAAAGGCTGCTGGAAAGCAGCATCCGCTATCTGGAAGGGAAGCTGAAACTGAGGGTGAACCGGGACAAAAGCCATATCGCCAGGGTGAATGCGACGAAAAACTTCAAGTTTCTGGGCTTTGCATACGGCAAAGGAAAGGATGGACTGTTCATTCGTGCCCATCCCAAAGCCCTGCTGAAAGCGAAGAACAGGCTGCGCGCAATCACGAAGCGAAACCGCGGAGTCAACGTCCGAAAGGTCATGCAGGAAATAAAGGTCTACATGACAGGATGGCTGAACTACTACGGGATAGCGTTCCTAAAGACGAAAATGCGGGAATGGGACGAATGGCTGCGGCACCGAATCCGTGCATACATCTGGAAGCAATGGAAGAAACCGAAGACCAAACTCAAGAACCTCATGAAGCTCGGGGTGCCGGAATACTACGCACATATGGCCGCCAACAGCCACAGAGGCTATTGGTTTACGGTGAACACAGGAGCCGTGACAAGAGGCATAACAAACGAAAGACTCACACGCGCGGGATTCTTTGAACTCTCCCCGGCGTATGAGTCGATTCAGACTGCTTGTATTGGACGCGCCGTGTACCGAACGGTACGCACGGTGCGGTGAGAGGACGGGGGTTAACCCCCCCTCCTACTCGATTACCGCTTTAGCAGCCAATTCCACTGCGCGATAGGCGGATTGAAAACAAACAGAGTCTTGTGTAAGTTCCTGATGATCTTCCTGTCGTCATTCTCCTACAACTTTTCATGGTGAA
>OJJV01000078.1_pt1 | contig 116650 bp, 145 predicted proteins | sample 1596391 | NCBI WGS metagenome assembly OJJV01 (sample SAMEA4350164, study PRJEB24818) | metagenome | biome: human; feature: gut; material: faeces | place: Denmark | collected 2013-09
TATTTCTTTATTATTTTTTTGTTAATTATAATTTATTTTTTAATTTTTATTTTATTTTTTGAGTAATTTTATTTTTTCTTTTTTGACAATTTTGTTTGTTGTTTACGTTTGTTTACGTAATTTCTGTGATATTTTTCAACTTGTTTTATTTCATTTTTTTCTTTTAATTTATTATCATTTTATTATGATTTTAGTCATACTTCTTCTTTACTTTATTTTATAATTTTTATCTTTGTTTACATAATTTTTTATGTTTTTTGCCTTGTTTTTCTCTTGTTTATGTTTACTCGTTGTCTTTTGGTGTTTTCAATATCTTTTGCTTTATTTCCGTTGTTTTCCGGAAGTTATCCACAGGTCATTTTTGTATCTTTTTGTTGCTTGTTTCAGTTTTATGTTTCCTTTCTATTTTAATGCGTTTATGAAGATTTCTATGGCTTGTTCAGCTTCTTCTTTTGTGCATAATCTTTCTTCTTCTTTTTGTAAAATTCTGTTAATGAAGACTCCTTTCAAATTGTTTTGATTTGCCAACTCTTTTATGTCATATTTTACTTTTGAAAAATCTTTTACTTTTAAAATGTTTTCGTTCAATACCATTTTTTGGATTTTATTAAGATCTATTTCTATATTTTTATATCCTTCTAAAATTATTTTATAATTTCTTTTTTTATCTGTTTTTACGTTTTTTATTTTTTCAATTAGTTCTTCTTCTGAATTAATTTCTGAAATATTTAATTTTATTTCTTCAAAAATTCTTTTATCTACTTTAATAAATTTTATTTTTTTATTTATTTTTAAATTATTATTATTTATTTCGGAATTATTTAAATTAATTAAATTATTTTTTTCTGAATTATTTTTATTTATTTCTACATCTAAAAATCCATGTTCTCCTAATTCATCAAATCCAAAAGAAATTAATGAACCTGGATATATAAAATTGTTTTTATTTTCTTCATAATTTGCTTTATGGATATGACCTAATGCAACATAGTCAAACCCTATTTCTTTTAATTTATTACTATTTAATGGATTATATTGCATATCTAGTGTTTTACTAGCATCTAATGAACCATGTGTAATTAATATATTTATTTTATTTTTATTTTTTATATTTATTTTTTCAATTTGAGAATTTTCACAATAAAAATCTGTAAATCCAAATCCATATATATCCGCTTCTTCTGTCTCTATAATTTTTATTTCAGAATTAAATATTGTTACATTATTATTCCATTCAAATGTATTATAAAAAGAATTTATTAAAAATGGATCATGATTTCCTGGTGATATAAATATTTGTGTATTTGGTATTTCTTTAAATAAATTATTAATATATTCTATTGTGCTTTTTCTTATATATTTTTGTTCATATAAATCCCCTGATATAAATAAAAAGGGGATTTCATTTTCTTTTATATATTCTATTGTATCTGCAAAAGCTTTTCTTTGTTCAAGTCTTCTTTCATTTGCCAAATTTTCTCTTGATGCAAGTACTGTAAATGGGCTGTCAAAATGCACATCTGCCATGTGTATAAATCTCATTAATTTTCCTCCTTACTAATGCCAGTTTTTATATTTTCTACTTTTTGTTGCTTAGTAAATAATTTCTAGCTATTATTCCATTTAAGTGAATTAATGCTCTTTTTTTAACTTGTAATTCTATTTTTTTATCTAATATATATAAAACTGCCTCATCAATATCTTTTTTTGCTAAATCTTTTATATATTCTATATCATCAAAATTTCTTTCTTTACTTGTTCTGTCTGCAATGAATAATATTTTAGAATATATATCCATATCTTTATTTCCCGTTGTATGGTTTGCTATTGCTTGTCCCATACTTTCAGAAAATCCAAATTTTTTTATTGCAATATCTTTTCCTATTTTAGCATGAAGAAGTGGAGTATTCTCTCTTTCCACTTCATCTATTTCTATATTATTATCTTTTACATATTTTAATTTATCTTTTTCACTTATTTCTTTCGCAACATCATGAGCTATTCCTATTTTTTTTGCTATTTCTACATCTGCTCCATACATTTTTGCAAGTTCTTCTGAGCGTTCCATTACTCCTACGCTGTGATTATATCTTTTTTCTGATAATTGTTTTTTTACATATTCTTGTATTTCTTTTAATTCCATTTTATACTCCTCTAATTAATTTTCTAATGCCAAATCTATTAACTTATCTAATAATTCAGAATATTCTAATCCACTTTGTGCCCATAATTTAGGATACATACTTATTTCTGTAAAACCTGGTAAAGTATTTATTTCATTAATATAAATTTCATTTGTTTTATCATTTACAAAAAAGTCCACTCTTGCAAAACCTTTACCATCAATTGCCTTAAATGCTTTTATAGCTGTTTTTCTAACTTCATCTGTTAAATCTTTATTTATTTCTGCAGGAATTGTAAGTTTAGATTCCGCATTTTTATATTTTGCATCAAATGTATAAAAATTCTCTGCTGGTAAGATTTCCCCAATACATGATGCTTTTACATCTTCATTTCCCAATACTGAACATTCTATTTCTCTTCCTATTAATGTTTCTTCTATTAATATTTTTTTATCAAACTTTGAAGCATATTCTATATATTTTTCCAATTCTTCTATATTTTTTGCTTTATTTATTCCTACAGATGAACCTGAATTAGATGGCTTTATAAACATTGGATAACTTATGTTTTTTTCTATCATTTTGCAAATTTCTTTTAGCTCTTTTCTTTTTTCGTTAAAATCTTTATCTATATAAATATATTCATCTTTATCTTTTCTTATATATTCATACTTTGCTTGTTTAATTTTTGCCTTGTCAAATATGATCTTTGCATATACTTTATCCATAGCAATAGAAGAACCCATAACTTTGCAACCAACATATGGTTTTTTTAGCAATTCGAACAAACCTTGTACTGTTCCGTCTTCTCCATACAAACCATGTAGTACAGGAAATATAACATCCATTTCTCTTAAATATTCAATTGTGTTTTCTATTTTTTGAATGTTTTCTACTTTATCTCCTACTTCATATTTTTTAGATATATCTAAACATTTATACCATTCTCCATTATTATCTATGTATATTGGATAAACTTCATATTTATCTTTATTTAGTTTTTTAGCAACAGATGTTCCAGAAACTATTGATACGTCATGTTCTGTTGACATTCCTCCGAATATGACTCCCACTTTTATTTTACTCATTTACATTACCTCCTTATAATTAAGCTTTTATTTCATTTAATATTTTGCTAAAATTCATAGAATTGGAAGCTTTTAATAAAATTAAATCGCCACATTTTATTGTTTTCTTTATATACTCAATTGCTTCTTCTATACCATCAAACATATATACATTTTCCATTTTAAGTTCTTTGGCCTTATTCGCTATATTTTTTGCATTATCTCCAATAGTAATTAATATATCTATTTTATTTTTTACTACTTCTTCTCCGACTTTTTCGTGCAACTCTTTTGCATACTCTCCCAATTCTAGCATGTCGCCAAGAATTGCTATTTTCCTTTGTGCTAAAGTGTTGTTTACAACTTCTAATGCCGCTTTCATTGAATCATAGCTTGCGTTATAGCTATCATTAATTACTTTTATGTTGTTTTTAATAATTTCTATATCCATTCTTTTGGCTGTTAGTTTAAATTCCGAAATTCCTTTTATTATTTTTTCTTTTTCTACATTTAATATATCCCCTACAGCAAATGCACAGACAGAATTATATACAAAATGAATTCCTCCTATTGGCACGGTTCCTTTTATTCCATTTATCTCAAATTCGCTACTATTTTCTAATGTAGTAATTTTTTTTGCCATATATGTACTATTATTTTCTAACCCATATGTATATATTTTATATCTTTTTTCTTTTTTTGCCCACTCGTGTAACAAATCATTATCATTGTTTATTAAAACGAATCCGTTTTTGTCTAATCCTTCTAATATTTCTAATTTTGCTTTTAATATATTTTCCCTTGAACCTAAATTTCCAATATGAGATGTGCCTATATTGGTTATTACACATCCAGTTGGTTTTGCAATATTTGTTAATAAACTTATTTCTCCAAAGTGATTCATTCCCATTTCTACAACAACTGCTGTATGGTCTTTTAATTTTAACAATGTCATTGGTAACCCAATATGATTGTTCATATTTCCTTCTGTTTTTAATACTTTGTATTTTTGTTCCAACACATTTGCTATAATATCTTTTGTGCTGGTTTTCCCTACACTTCCTGTTACTGCGATTACAGGTATATCATATAAACTTCTTTTATATTTTGCTAACTCTTGAATTGCTTTTATTGTGTTCTCTACCTTTATAATTACTTTTTCTTTATACTTGTTTATTATTTCTTCATTTACATTCTCATCTGTAATACATCCAATTGCTCCGTTTATAAATGCTTGTTCTATATAATTGTTTCCATTTATTTTTTCGCCTTTTATTCCTAAATACATATCACCTTTTTTTAATGTTCTTGTATCTTTAGAATATGTTTCTATTTCTATATTTTTTTCACCTGCTAATAATTTTCCATTACATATTTCCACTATTTTATTTACAGTTATATTTTTATTGTTCATGTCTTTTCCCTCTTTTTAACTCTTTTTAATTAGTATTCATTTTATGCCTATTTTATAACATTTTTCATTAAATGAAAATAGTTTTAACCTATTTAAGCAAAATATTATATAAAAATATTATAATGAATCGTTTTTTATTGACAAAATTTGCTTTTGAATATAAAATCATTACGGAACTTTAAGTTAGGAGGTTTTTACATGTGGGGAGACATAGCAATTACATTTCTTCTTGCCTTTATAACTACTTATGTTTTTACACCTTATAGCATTAGGCTTGCTAGAAAAGTTAAAGCTCTAGATATACCAAAAGATAAGAGAAAAATTCACAAAAAAATAATGCCACGACTTGGTGGAATTGCAATTGTTGCAGGTTTTCTTGTTTCTGCAATTTATTTAATTATTGCAATGATAATAGAAAAAAAATTAGATATTTTTACAAATAATTATTATATAAAATTAATTGGATTTCTTCTTGGAATAATAGTTTTAGAAGTTTTTTGTTATTTTGATGACACAAAAGGAATTAAACCTATTGTAAAATTAATAGGACAGATTATAGCTGCAACTATTGTAGTCGCTAGTGGAATAGTTATTGATAAAATTTTAGAAACTTCACCTACTTCAATACTTGCAAATGAAATATTTTTAAAAGTATTTACTGTATTTTGGATAGTAGGAATTACAAATGCAATAAATCTGTTAGATGGATTAGATGGTCTTTCATCTGGTGTTTCTTTAATCTCATCTATTTGTCTAATGTTTATATTTATATTAAATTCATCACCAGTTATATCAATAATATTTGCAACAGCTCTTGCTGGCTCATTACTTGGTTTCTTACCTTTTAATTTTAATCCAGCTAGAACTTTTATGGGAGATACTGGTTCAAATTTCATTGGATTTGTACTCGCAGTAATTTCTATATTAGGTGTTGCAAAAACCTATACAGCAATAATAATTATAGCACCACTTTTAGTTCTTGCTTTACCAATATTTGATACTTCTTTTGCAATAATAAGAAGAATTATTAAGCAAAAATCTATAAAAGCGGTTTTTAAAGCAGATAGAGGTCACTTGCATCACAAGCTTATTGATAGAGGTTATTCTCAAAAGCAAGCTGTATTTATTTTATATGGAATAAGTGCAACTTTTGGATTGTTTGCAATTATTTTATTAGAGAGTGGCTTATGGAAAGCAATTTCTTTTGCCTTGTTAGTAATCGCAATTGTAGCAATTGGCTATAAAGATATTTTTAGAGTAAAAAAGGAGAAAAAAAATGATTAGTATACAAAAGTCAAGATTTTTTAATAAGATAAATTTTCAAAATATTTTTATTGTTTATATATTACTTCAACCAATAATCGATATTATAACTTCTTTGTGCATTAGGAACATATCAGAAACACTTTCTTTAGGAATTGTCATTAGAGTATTTTTTATGTTATTCGTAATGATTTATTCTATTATAAAGGTACCTAAAAAAGATAAAATAAAACTTATAATTTATTATTCTTTTATAGCGTTATACGCCGTTGTCTACCTTGTAAATTCATACTTAAAATATAATTTTTCTATGATTTTTACACAAATAAAAGGAATTGTAAAAGTATTTTATTTTCCTATAATATTGATTAGTTTATATGAAATAAACAAAGAAAAGAATTTTATTTCTTTAGAAAAATACTTGAACATTTCTTTAATTATATATATTGCTACAATTATTATATGTAGGATTTTTTCTATTGGTTATCCAACATATCCTAATAATGATAAATTTGGTAGTATTGGTTTGTTTTATGCAGGTAATGAAACTAGTGCTATTCTTGCAATGTTAGCACCAATATGTTTTTGGAAACTTATTAATGAAAAATTTAGTATTATCAACTTTATAGTTTGTATTGCAACAATTTTTACAATGTTAGAAATTGGAACTAAAGTTTCTGCATTATCAATATTTGTATTATTAGCTTTATCATTTATCTTAGCTGGTATAAAAATGTTTACTAAAGAAAGAAAAACTATTTATAAACAATTTATTGCTATATCGCTAATGATTATACTTTCCTTTTCATTTGTTGCATATACTCCAGCAGGGAAGAACACAAACATTGGCATAACTTGTGGTAAATCTAGTAGCGTCTCACCAATCCCTCAGGCAAAGCCATCAAAACCAGTCCCAGAGGAAACTCAAGCAAAACTTTTAAGCGGAAGGAATAACTATCTAAAGAATACATTTCAGGAGTATAATAAAAGCTCTTTTATTACTAAACTTACTGGAACTGGTTACATTTCATATTCAACTGAAACTGGAATATATGAAAACAAATTAGTTGAAATTGATTATTTTGATATATTTTTCTGTCATGGTATTTTAGGAACATTAATATACATTATTCCTTTAATACTTATTGCTATAAGTTTATTTAAAAAATTGTTTAGCAATTTTGTTGTTAATATTAAAAATAATTATATAATTTTTACATTATATGCAATATTAATGGGATGTGGTATAGCACTTCTTGCGGGTCATGTTTTTACAGCTCCTGCTGTAAGTATCTTCTTGGCAATTAATATATTAGAATTATTTAATACTTTAAAATCAAAAGAGGATTTAATCAATGAATAAAAAAATAGTTATACTTGCTCTTCATTTAGGAACTGGTGGAGCAGAAAAAGTCATTTCAAATTTAGCAAATTTATTGTCTGAAAACAATGATGTTGAAATTATTTCTACATATAAATTAAGAAATTCACCAGCTTTTTATATAAGCAATAAAGTCACAATCAATTACTTAACTACAAATTTAGAACCAAATAAACAAGAAATAAAAAATGCACTTAAAAATTTTAATTTAATAAGATTAGTTTTTGAAGCTTTTAAAAGTTTTAAAATTTTAATATTAAGAAAAAAACTTATGGTTAATGCTATTAAAAATTTAGATTGTGATATTGTAATATCTACTAGAATTCTCCACAACAACTGGGTTAGTAAATATGCAAAAAGCAATATTATAAAGATAGCTCAAGAACATAATCATCATAATAACAATGTAAAGTATATTAAAAAGCTGATAAGGTCTTTAAAGAATTTTGATTATTTTATGCCTGTTTCAAAAGAATTATGTGATTTTTATAGTCAAAAAATAAGTAAACCTAAAGTAATATATATCCCTAACTTTATAGACAGTATTTCTAATGAAACTTGTAATCTATCAAGTAAGCAATTAATTTCTGTTGGGAGATTAGACCCAGTAAAGGGATTTGATGATTTAATTGACATTTTTAATTTGTTTTGCAAAAGTTATCCTGACTGGAATTTACATATTGTTGGAGACGGCCCCGAAAAGCAAAACTTACAATCTAAAATAGATATGCTAGGATTAACAAAAAAAGTAACTTTATGCGGAACTAAGCATTCAAAAAATTTAGATATCGAATACCTAAATTCATCTATTTATGTAATGACATCACATTCAGAATCCTTTGGTTTAGTTTTAGTAGAAGCAGCAAATTTTGGCTTGCCACTATTAGCTTTTGATAGTGCACAGGGAGCAAAAGAAATAATTGAAAACAATAAAAATGGCTTTTTAATTAAAAATAGGAATTCAGAAGAAATGATTGCAAAATTAGAAGAACTAATAAGTGATCCTTCAAAAATGCAATACTTTTCTAAAAATTCTAAAAATACTGCATTAAAATTTTCAAAAGAGACAATATCAAAGGAATGGAATAAATTTTTAAATAATATATAGGAGAAATAAATTGTATAAAATTAGTGTTATAATTCCTGTTTTTAATAGTAGTTTATGTTTAGATCATTGTTTATCCACCGTAATTAATCAGACATTAGAAGATATTGAAATAATATTAATAGATGACGGTTCTACAGATAATTCTTTAAATATTATTAAAAACTACGCAAAAAAATATAATAATATAAAATATACAAGTAAAAAAAATGAAGGGCAAGCCATAGCTAGGAACATAGGAATTCAAATGGCCTCAGGTGAGTTTATAACTTTTATTGATAGTGATGACTATGTTGAACTTAATATGTTAGAAAAGCTTTATAATATAGCAAAATCTGAAAATTCTGATATTGTTTTATGCAACTATGTCGAAGAATATAGCAATAAAAATATAGAAAAAAAATCATTGTATATTGAAGCAGATAATATAAACAAAAGTTATATACTGTGTGTTGCAGGTCCTTGTTCAAAAATAATAAATTCAGATATTTTCAAGAAAAATGATATAAAATTTTTGGAAGGAAATATATATGAAGATTTAGCAATTATTCCTACACTAGCTTTGTACTCAAATAAAATATCTTACTGTAATGAAATTTTATATCACTATGTAATCAGGCAAAATTCTACAATGAATCAAACTAAATATAACCAAAAATTAGAATCTATTTTTAATGTAATGGATTATTTATATACTAACTTTAAAGATAAAGGCTATGATGAGGAATTAGAGTTTTTGTATATAAACCATTTGTTATATGCCGGATGTGGAAGATTTTTAAAATATAAAAATACTAATAATATGATATTAAAAATAAATGATATTATGAATTCCAAGTTCCCTAATTGGATGGAAAATAAATACTTTAAAACTCAAAATAAAGTATATAAATTAACTTGTAAAATTTTTGCAAGTAATAATCAGTTTTTAATAACTTTATACAAACTGTTTAGATTTTTAAAAAAATAAAAAAGGATGAAATTAAAATGAAAAAAATAACTGTTTTAACTCCAACTTACAATGATTCAGAGAGTATAAAAGAGACTTTAACTTCTTTACTCAACCAATCATATACAAATTGGGAATCTATAATTATTGACGATGGTTCTACAGATAATACTAAAAGCATAATTGAAAATTTTAAAAAAGAAAATAATCTTGAAAATAAAATAAAATACATATATCAGGAAAATAAAGACCAGTTAAATGCAATCTTAAATGGACTAGATTACATTTCCGGGGATTTCGTTTTTGTATTACATTCTGACGATTTGTTACCGTGCAATGATTTTTTTGAAAAAATAATCAGTTTTGCAGAAAAATCAAGTTATGATGCTTTAATTGGAGATTTGCAAATAATAAATGATGATTCTAAAATAGTTAATTGTTGGAAAGCATTAAAGTATAGAAATTCAAAATGCATACCCGCAATATTATTACTAAATGGCGGTGCTAACATTTATGGCGATGTGGCTTTATGGAAAAAAGAAATCTATATAAACCACATAAAAAATAACTATTTATCTTGGAATACACCTTTCTGGATAGATTTACAAAATACACCTACAATACTAAATGTTAAAACTGTTGATTTCCCTATTTTAAAATATAGAATTCATGACTCAAATTATATTAACAATAATATAGGTAAATTTAATGTTTTAAATGGAGAATTAAGAACATTAAGTATTTTATTAAACTATTACACAATTCCTTTATATCATTTTCAAAAGTTTATTTGGAACTTAACTAGAGTAAAGGGTATTAGAAAATTGCATTTAGGTAATTATTTTGTTCCTTTTTATTTAAATAAACCAACAAAAAATAGATATAAAATAATAGAAAATAAAGTCAAATCATTTTATGGAGCTGATTATTCAGAAAATATATTTTTGAAATCAATTGTATCTTTTTATAAAAATCCTTCTAATAGGACAATAAATTTAAGTAATTTAAAAAATGAAGAAATTTATTTGGGAAAAGATATCCGAACTTTTACTAATAAATTATTTAATAATGAATTATCTTCTTTTTATTATAATTTATTTAATGAAATGCAAAAAGGATTTAATTGTATAGAAGTAGATAATGACGATGAAAAAGTTTCAGCAATTAATTTGGCAAAATTCTTGTGCATATATCCATATGTAAAAATAACTATAAAGAAATAGGAGGTTATACTTTGGCAATACCTAAAATTATTCATTATGTTTGGATGGGTGGAAAAGAAAAACCACCCAAAATAAAAAAATGTATAAAAACATGGAAGAAACATTTAAAGGATTACGAATTTATTGAATGGAATGAAAAAAACTTTGATATAAATAGTAATTCTTTTGTGAAAAAAATGTATGAAAATAAAAAATGGGCCTTTGTTAGTGATTACGTAAGAGCATATGCTATATACAACTATGGTGGAATTTACCTTGACACAGATGTGTTTGTAATAGATAAACTAGACTCTTTATTAAATTCAAGAGCATTTGTTGGTTTTGAGGCTCCCGAATATCCTTTTACAGCTGTATTTGGAGCAGAAAAGGAACACCCTCTAATTAAAGATATTCTAGATTATTACACTAATTTAGAATTAGAAGGTAATTTTAAAGATAATAATACAATATCTGTTTCTAATTTATTAATTGAAAAATATGGCTGTAAAACTGGTAATATAGAACAGGAATTACCTGAAGGAATAAAAGTATATAAAGACGATGTTCTTTGTAATCCGTCTCGTAATTCTTTAACTGTACATGTTTTTTTAGGTAGCTGGTTAAATAATAATACTTTTAAAAATAGAATGAGAGAATTTTTAAGAATGAAATTAAATAATAAATTCTCTATAAAATTGTATTGCAACTATGTAAATTTAAAAAACAAATTCAAAAAAAATAGGGGTAAAAAATGAAAGAATATTTCAACAAATTATATAAAGGCTCAAAAAATGATTTTTATGACCTTGTAAAGAAAAATTTAATTTCAAATAAAAGGATGTTTGTTGTAACAGCTAATCCGGAAACATTAATGACAGCAGAAAACAATTCTAATTTCAGGAATACTTTACTAGACTCTAACACTACAATTATTGCTGATGGAATTGGCATAATTAAAGGTGCAAAGATGTTAGGCTATTCACTACCTGGTACAATTCCTGGTGTTGAATTATGTTCTGAATTATTTAAATATTGTAATGATCTCAACAAAAGTATCTTTCTGTTTGGTGCTACAGAAGAAATTATAGAAAAATTAGTAAGCACAATACATCAAAAATATCCAAATGTAACTATTTCAGGCTACGAAAACGGATATGTATCAGATAAACAAGTTATATTTCAAAAAATAAAAGATTTAAAACCTGATGTTGTTTTAGTTGCATTGGGAATTCCATATCAAGAGTTATTAATACATAATAATATAAACGATTTTGATAAAGGTATTTTTGTTGGGGTTGGAGGAAGTTTTGACGTTTTGAGTGGTAGCAAAAAAAGAGCCCCCAAAATATTTAGAAAATTCCATTTAGAATGGTTATATAGAATTATTAGAGAACCCAAAAGATTTAGAAGGTTTTTTAATAGCAATGTAAAATATATTTTTAAAATTAAAAAAATACAAAAAAAATCTTAATATAAATATTTATGAAAAGAGGCAATTATGCAGGAATATGATTATTTAATAGTAGGTTCTGGGCTTTTTGGTTCAGTATTTGCTTATGAAGCAAACAAAAAAGGAAAGAAATGTTTAGTAATAGATAAAAGAAATCACATTGCAGGTAACATATACACTAAAGAAATTGAAGGAATTCAAGTTCATATGTACGGAGCCCATATATTTCATACAAGTAATGAAAAAATTTGGAATTATATCAATCAATTTGCTAAATTCAATAGATATACAAATTCGCCGATAGCTCGTTACAAAAATGAATTATATAATTTGCCGTTTAATATGAATACTTTTAACAAACTTTGGGGAGTATTTACTCCTAGCGAAGCAAAGCAAAAAATTAAAGAAGAAAAATCTAGCGCTAATATAGCAGAACCACAAAATTTAGAAGAACAAGCTATAAGTTTAGTTGGAAAAACAATATACGAAAAGCTTATTAAGGGTTATACAGAAAAGCAATGGGGGCAAAAATGCACAGAATTACCAAGTTTTATTATAAAAAGATTACCTGTTCGATTTACTTACGACAATAACTACTTTAATGATACATATCAAGGCATTCCTATTGGTGGATATACACAAATTATTGAAAAACTTTTACATGGAATTGATCTAAAATTAAATTATGATTATTTTGATCATAGGAATGAACTTAAAAATATTGCCAAAAAAATTATTTTTACTGGCCCTATAGATAAGTTTTATGATTACAAATTTGGTAAATTAGAATACAGGAGTTTAAAATTTGAAACTGAAATTCTAGATATAGATAACTATCAAGGCAATGCTGTTGTGAACTATACTGACCTAGAAATTCCTTATACTAGAATTATTGAACACAAACACTTTGAATTTAATACTCAAAGTAATAAAACTATTATAACTCGTGAATACCCTGATTTTGCTAATGAAAATAAAGAAATTTATTATCCTATAAATAATGATAAAAATAATTCTTTATATGAAAAATATAAGACTTTAGCTAACAATGATAAAAATATTATTTTTGGTGGCAGGTTAGGCCAATATAAATATTATGACATGCATAAAGTTATTGAAGAAGCTCTAGCTTGTGCCAAAAATGAACTTGAATAATTTTTGAAAGGATTATATATATGTGGGTTATTAATGTAAAAAGTCCAGACGCCCTTAATGCTGGAAATAAAGCACCAAAAGATATAAATGAAATATTAGAAAAAAATTTTAATGCTAAAGCTGTAGACCTTATACTAGGCAATACGATATTAGGCAAATTTAAATATAAATTCAAATTTTTATTTACAATGATTAAAGTTCGTTTAAGTAAAGAAGTCCTTGTTTTACAGTTCCCAATAATAGAAAGAAACTTTATATTAAACATTGCAGATAAAAAAAGAACCATAGCTCTTATTCATGATATTGATGGGTTAAGGTACATGAAAGAAGATTTCGCAAAACTTGAGTTTAGCAAATTAAATTTATTTAAATACTTAATTGTTCATAATAAATGCATGAAAAAATACTTAGAAGATAAAAATATATCAGCTAAATTAATTTCATTAGAATTATTTGATTATCTATGTTCAGGCTCTCCTCAAAAAAGGAAACCTATTAACTCGATAGAAGACTGTACTTTAGTTTATGCTGGTAATTTAACAAAAGAAAAATCACCATTTTTGCATCAATTAGAAAAAGAAAAAATGAAATTTAAATTTAATGTTTATGGCACTGGAACAGAATTAGGTTATCTGCACAAAACTGTAAATTACAAAGGAAAATTTCCTCCAGATGAATTGCCTGACATTCTGGACGGAAATCTTGGGCTTATATGGGATGGTTCATATAATGATGAAGATGAAGCATATTGTTTAAAAAATTATACAAAATATAATAATCCTCATAAACTTTCTTTATATATTGCTGCTGGTCTTCCCGTTGTAGCATGGAAAAAATCTGCAATTGCCGATTTTATACAAAAATATGATATTGGATATTTAATAGACAATATTTATGATATAAATAATATTGATTTTTCTAATTATAATGTTAAATTAAATAATATTAATAATGTACAAAAACAAGCAAGGAGTGGATACTTTACCACAAATGCAATAAATAAATGTATAAAAGAAATGAATTTAAATAACAAAAAAATATAAAAGGATTTGATAAGATGGAACAAAAAAGCATATCACGAAATTATTTTTATAATTTATTTTACCAAGTATTAACTATAGTTTTGCCATTAATTACTACTCCTTATTTATCTAGGGTTTTAGGAGCAGAGCCAATCGGAATTTATAGTTATACTCTTTCTATTGCAACATATTTTGTTTTATTTGGTTCATTAGGTGTAGCCTTATATGGTCAAAGAGAAATCGCTTATTTACAAGATAATAAAACCAAAAGAAGCATTACATTTTGGGAAATTCTAATAATGAAAACTATAACAATGACAGTTTCTATAATTACATTTGGTTTAACATTTGCTAGATCTGGTCAATATGCTGTTTATTATAGAATCCTTATGATAGAATTATTTAGCCAAATGATTGATATTAGTTGGTTTTTTCAGGGAATGGAAGAATTTAAAAAAACAGTAACTAGAAATTCAATAGTAAAATTATTATTTGTTATTTGTATTTTTCTATTTGTTAAATCTCCTGCAGATATATATAAGTATTTCTTTATAATTACATTATCTAATCTATTAGGTAACTTATCTTTATGGTTATATTTACCTAAATTTGTTGATAAAATTGATTTTAAAACTTTACATATATTTAAACATTTAAAACAAACTTTAATACTTTTTGTACCACAAATCGCTACACAAGTATATACGGTTCTTGATAGAACTATGATTGGATCTTTTTGTGCAAATAAAGAAGAAGTTGGTTTTTATGAACAAGCTCAAAAAGTAGTAAAGCTATTACTTACTGTTGTTACCTCTCTTGGTACAGTTATGGTTCCAAGAATGGCGAATATATTTGCGAAAGGTGATATGGAGCAGTTAAAAAAATATTTATTAAAATCTTTTAGTTTTACATTTATGCTTGCTTTTCCAATCATGACTGGTATTTGTTTAGTTTCTAAAGAGTTTGTTCCAATATTCTTTGGTGCTGGTTATGATAAAGTAATAATACTAATTCAAGCTATTTCACCAATAATATTATTTATTGGTATAAGTAATATATTAGGCACTCAATATTTATTACCTACAAAAAGGCAGAAAGAATTCACTATATCCGTATCTTGTGGTGCTGTTATTAATTTTATATTAAATTTTATATTAATAAATAAAATAAACTCTATTGGTGCTTCTATTGCAACCGTTATTGCAGAGTTATCTGTAGCTTTAATACAATTATATTTTTCAAGAAATCTAATAAATTTTTCAGATATTTTAAAATCCATGAAAAATTATGTTATTAGTACTCTATCAATGGCCCTAGTTATAATATTAGCTACCATAATCTTTAAACTTACAGGATTAGCTTCTGTTATAGTTAAAATTTTTATTGGTGTAATTGTATATTCTCTTGTTTTAATTATACTAAAAGACGAACTTGTAACTTATATTAAAGAAAGAATTTTTAATATATATAATTCTTTTAGAAGGAAAAAAATATGAAAGAAAAATTTTTTAAAAATATCAAAATATTATTTTTAGTTATTTATAGTATATTTTCAATTGGACTTTTAGTAGCTCCTTTAAAATATACACATTCAATTAAATTCATAATTTTATACATAATTATATTTTCTTTATTTATAATATTTATAAAATTAAAAAATATAATAAATAATTTACTACATAAAAAAAATATTACAAAAATAATTTTCATATCAGTCATTTTTATTGGAATATTAATTAGAGTTTTATTATTATGTGTTAATTATTCCGAATTAACTGGTGTAAGTGATTATCAAACTTTTTTTAGTAATTCTGCTACTTTTTGTGAGTCTAATAAAATTTTTCAAAAAACATATGTAGAATTATTTCCTTTTTTAATACCCTATATGGTTTTACTTGGAAGCTTTTTTAAGATAGCTTCTATATCATATAAATCTGTAGTATTACTAAATATAATTTTGGATTTATTAACTGCTTTATTTTTATATTTTTCATTTAATAATAAAAATATAAAAATGATTTTACCCTGCTTCTGGCTTTTAAATCCTATTAATTGTATATGGTGTACCATTTGCTGTCCTGTCGTAGCAGTTAATTTTGGAATTGTTTTATCTATATTCGCATTTTCAAAAGTATTAAAACATATAAACTCTAAGCTTTTTATATTGTATAGTATTATTACAGGTGTTATAATGGGATTTGCAAACATGTTTAGGCCCATAATGCCAATAATGTTAATTGCTATACTACTATATTATATATTTATAAACCTAAAGCAAAAAAATTTAAATGTAAATTACATTTTAAGCTTTTTGTTAATTACAATTAGTCTTTTGTGCGTCAAATCATTAGGAACATTTACTTTAAACAAAATTATAAATGGAAATGTTTCTACTACTTCGGGTTGGACATTATACATTGGCTCAAATTTGGAAAGTAATGGAATGTGGTATTCCGAAAAAAAACTTGATGAGTTCTTATCAAGTGGATTATCCCCTGAAGAAACTCAACAAAAATTTAAAGATCTTGCAATTGAAAGATACAAAAGTAATGGAATAAATAATGTAAAATTATTTAAAAATAAATTTTTTGTATTAACTGAACAAACGTCAGAATATAGTTTTGGAACATTTTTATCAATATGTCAACCAAGTAATTTAATTGCACACATAATTAAATTATCATTACATTTATTTGTTTTTTTATTAACATTATTAAACGCTTTAAATGTTTATCTTGATATAAAATATAAAAATTCAGACATTCAGGATTTATTTTATATGCTATTATATATTGGCCTTGTAATGGCACATCTTTTTGTAGAAGTAAGTCCTAGATATTATATGCCAGCAATTGTTCCATTAACTATAATAAGTGGATTATCTTTATATAAATTTTTAACTATAACTGAAAAAGGAGAAATAAAAAATGATTAAAGTAATGACTGTTTTCGGTACAAGACCAGAAGCCATAAAAATGGCTCCTCTTGTTAAAGAATTAAAATCAAGAAAAGAAATTGAATGCATTGTTTGTGTAACAGCACAACATAGACAAATGCTTGATCAAGTATTAGAAGTATTTGATATTAAACCAGATTATGATTTAAACATTATGCAGTCTGGTCAAACGTTAAGTGATATAACCAGTAGAGCTTTAAAAGGCTTAGAAGAAGTTATGAACAAGGAAAACCCTGATATTGTTTTAGTACATGGAGATACAACAACAACATTTGCTGGCGCATTAGCTGCATATTATACACAAACAGATATTGGTCATGTTGAAGCAGGTCTTAGAACTTGGAATAAATATTCTCCATATCCAGAAGAAATGAATAGACAAATGGTTGGGGTTTTAGCAGATATGCACTTCGCTCCAACGGAAAACAGTAAAAACAGCCTATTAAAAGAAGGTAAAAAAGAAGAAAATATCTTTGTTACAGGCAATACTGCGATTGATGCCCTTGCAACTACCGTAAAAAAAGGCTATAATAATGAGATTTTTGATTGGTTAGGTAATGATAAATTAATACTTCTTACAGCCCATAGGAGAGAAAATTTAGGTGAACCTATGAGACATATGTTCAAAGCTATTAGAAGAATTGTAGACGAATTTGACGATGTTAAAGTAGTATATCCTGTTCACTTAAATCCAAAAGTAAGAGAAGTTGCAAATGAAATTTTCGGTGATGACGATAAAGTAAAATTAATTGAACCGTTAGAAGTAATAGATTTCCACAATTTCATCGCTAAATCTCATATTATTTTAACAGATAGTGGCGGAATTCAAGAAGAAGCTCCGTCTCTTGGAAAACCAGTATTAGTTTTAAGAGATACAACAGAAAGACCTGAAGGCATTTCAGCCGGTACATTAAAACTTGTTGGTACAGATGAAGAAACCATTTACAACGAAACTAAAAAATTATTAATAGATAACACAGAATATAGCAAAATGAGCAAAGCTTCTAATCCTTATGGAGATGGACATGCAAGTGAGCGAATAGTAGATGCAATAATAAATAAATATAATAAAAAAGGATGAATTATATTATGAAAAAATTATCTATAGTTATACCAATGTATTATGAAGAAGAAGTGGCTGAAGAATGCTATAACAGAATAACTAAAGTCTGCAATTCTATTCAGAACTACGAATATGAAATAATATTTGTTAATGATGGTAGTCAAGATAAGACTTTAAGCATACTAGAAACCATAGCAAAAAAAGATAAAAATGTTAAAATAATTTCTTTTTCTAGAAATTTTGGTCATCAATGTGCAGTAACTGCTGGTTTAAAATATGTTACTGGTGATGCAATAGTTATAATAGATGCAGATTTGCAAGACCCTCCAGAATTGATTCCCGAAATGCTTAAACTTTGGGAACAAGGTAATGAAGTAATTTATGGAAAAAGAAAAAAACGTGATGGTGAATCTAAATTCAAACTTTTAACAGCTAGTATGTTTTATAAAACTCTAAATGCACTATCTGATGTAGATATCCCAAAAGACACTGGAGATTTTAGATTAGTAGATAGAAAAGTTGTTGATGTTATTAATTCTTTGCCAGAACACAATAAATTTTTAAGAGGTTTATTTAGTTGGGTTGGCTATAAACAATATGCTTATGAGTATGAGCGCAAAGAACGTTTTGCAGGTAAAACAAAATATCCATTAAAGAAAATGCTTAAACTTGCCGCAGATGGTATTATAGGTTTTTCTACTAAGCCATTAAAAATACTAGGTGGATTTGGCATACTATCTATATTTATCTCATTTATAATTTTGATTTATGCTCTTTTATCTTTTATATTTGATTGGAATAATATAACTCCAGGTTGGACTTCTATTATGGTTGCTATAACATTTTTTGCCGGAGTTCAATTGTTATCTCTTTGGATGATGTCTGAATATATTGGTAGAATTTATGATGAAAGCAAAGAACGTCCACAATATATAATCGATAAAACAATAAATATAGAATAAGGTGAAAAGATGATAAAAAGAATTAAAGAATTATATATAAAATATAAAGAGATAATTAATTATTTAATTTTTGGAGTATTAACAACTCTTGTTAATTTAATAACAAAATATATTTTATTATTTACAATACTTGATCCAACTAATGGATTTCAGTTACAAATTGCTATAATAATTTCATGGGTAGTAGCAGTAATCTTTGCTTATTTTACAAACAGAAAATTTGTATTTGAGAGCAAAAATCAAAATAAGTTAAAAGAATTTATAAGTTTTGTAGTAGCAAGAATTGCAACATTATTATTGGAAATGTTTATAATGTGGTTCTTCGTAACATTATTAAAACTAGATTCAGATTTATATGTAGTAATATTTACATTGGTTGCTCAAGTAGCTGTTATAATAGGAAACTATATATTTAGTAAATTATTTGTATTTAAAAAGACGGATAAATAAATCCGTCTTTTTGGTTATGCCTTTCTGTTTGCTATTTCAATTGCTTTTGCATCAATGCTACCACAATCTTTTGCAGATACATTTCCCCATCCGCCATCATGTTTTACTTTTTCATATACTCCTAATTCTTTTGCAATTTCTTCTTTTTTATTGTGTTAATATTCCATTAGGTGTATCTATAATAACTAAAATATTTTCTTCCCTTCCCGTTTCAACATTTGTATAAACAAGGAAATCAGTATCATCTATTTTGCCTTTAAACTCATAACATAATATTTCTGTTTTCCACTCTGTTGGAATAATTGCCATTCCTTCACTTGTAATTTCTAAACTTTTATTTAATTTACTTTTTGCCTCTTCTATAGATATTTTTGCTTTTGTAAATGTTCTTTCAGTATGATTATTTAAATATCCTGATGTTTCTACACCTAATATTTCCCCATTATCTAATGCAACTTTTACTTTTATTAAATCTGGATAAATTGTTACTCCATTTTGCTCATATGCATAATTTATTGTTACAATTCCACCTTCTTTCAAATAGTAAGTTGCTTTCATATTTGATATTCCACGTGAATTTAAAAATTCTTTTCCTTTTTCATTTGCCTCATCTTGGCTTATTACCTCTGCTTTTACCTCTCTGTTGTAATTCATATTTACAATATGTCCACCTTTTTTAGCTATTGATATTGTTAAATTATTATTATTTCCATTATCATCTATTTTAGCATTAAAATCATAGACCTGAATATTTCCATTTTCTATTAGCCCATTAGAGTTAAATTCTTGTATTCTGTCTTCTCCAATAAACTCTTTTGCTATTTGATTTGCTCTTTTCTCATCTATTTCTTCTCCTGTAAGGCCTTTCTTTTCAGCACTTTCCATGTGTTCAGAAAAAGCTCCATCATATATTAATCCTGCATATTCTCCAAAATTTTCGTCTATATTACTAAATGTAGCAGCAGATAAATTATCAACTTGTTGTGCAAAAGCAGTCTTTGTATCTTTTGTAAGTTCTTCCCAACTTATTCTTCCGTTCATTCATATCTGTTGCAAGTTGATTTAATGTATTTTTTAATTCTTTACTATATTCATGTAACTCTTTTAAATTATCTAGATCTTCTTGTGTTAATTCTTCATTATATATATTTTTTCTTGAAAGAGAATAACTATATTCGCTTACTTGATTTAAGAACTTTGAAGTATTAGAAAGCTCATTACTAGATATAGGTAATTGTGCTAAATAAACTTGTGCCAAATTTGCTTCTCGCCATACCTTTGTTAATGTCTCTGCTCCGTGTTCTGGAGTGCTTGTAATTGTTGCTTTAGCTAAATAATTTTCTAAATCTTGTACATAATCTATTAATTCATATAAAGCAAAATTGTATTGATTTTGAGTTGTAATAGCATATTCTTTTTTTTCTTTGTATAAAAAATAACCTAAAATGATACTAGCAATTAGTAATATTATTAAAATTCCATAAATATAATTTTTTTTCATTGAACTTAAATATTTATTCATTAATATTCTCCTTTACTATAATTATTTACAAAAATGGTGTTTTCCAATTGTTTTTACAATTGTTTTTGACCAAATCCACTTATTTGTTGCAGTATTTGGGTTAAAATAATATATACATCCATTTGTAGGATCCCAACCATTTATTGCATCTTGAGCAGCTTTTACAACGGTTGAATCTTCACTAATAGGATGATTTATTTGCCCATCAGAAACTGCTGTAAATGCGCTCGGTTGATAAATTACCCCAGCAATTGTATTTGGAAAATCCGCATGTTTTACTCTATTTAATATAACTGCACCGCACTGCAACTTGTCCTTCATAGCTTTCTCCTCTTGCTTCCCCGATTAATGGCTCTTGCTATTAATTGAACATCTGAAGTAGAACTTCCTGTCGCAGCAATAACTTCATTGTCCACTAAACTTGTAGAAAAATATATTAAACAAATTGCTAAAATTATTGTTATAAAAATATAAAATATAGTTTTCAAAATTTCCTCCTATTTATTATAAATTCCAATTTTCATCATCAAACATAGTTTGCATTGTTTTTTGTAAAATTATACTTTTTTTATAATTTTTTATGATATAATAGGTAAAACTAATTTTATGTTGAATTTAAAAATAATTTGTCTTCTATGGAGGTTTTTTATGAAGAAAATTTTAATATTTTATGGTTCTTATGGTGGTGGTCACCTGTCTGCCGCAAGAAGTATAAAAGAGTATATAGATTCGAATTATACTAACTATCAAATAGAAATGGTCGATTGTGTTGAATATGTTAATAAAGCTTTAAACAAAGTAACCACAAAAGCTTATTCTGACATGGCTAAAAGTGCACATTGGATTTGGAAAAAAGTATATTACGGTGCTGAAAAAGGTGCTGTTGCAAAAATGAATGATGAAACTCAAAAATTAATGTCTATTAAATTAAATAAACTTTTACAAGAGTATGAGCCAAACCTAATCATTTGTACTCATCCATTTGCTAGCCATATGTGTGCAATTTTAAAAAAGAAGAAAAAAATTAATTGCAAACTTGCAACAATTATTACAGATTATGCGCCTCATAGCCAATGGCTTATGTATCCAGCATATGTAGATTATTTCTTTGTTGCTCATGATGGCATGAAAGAAGATTTAATTAATAGAGGAATAAAAGAAACTCAAATAAAAGTAACTGGAATTCCTTTATCTAATCGTTTCCTAGCTCATTATGATAAAGAAAGTATTTTATCTGAATTTGAATTAAGTCCAGATAAAAAAACTATATTATTCTTTGCAGGTGGTGAGCAAGGTTTTGGAAAAGACAAAGTTTTTAATATGCTTAAATCTATAATAGAAAACTTTTCTAATTTGCAAGTAATTGCTATATCTGGAAAAAATGATAAAATGAAAAAACAATTTGATGAATTAGTAGAAGAAACAAATTCTAGTGAAAATGTAAAAATTATTAAATATACAAATAAAATTCCAGAGCTTATGAGTATTTCTGATTTAGTAATAACAAAACCTGGTGGCCTTACAACCACAGAAAGTTTGGCTTCTGGATTACCTATTATTGTTATTAATCCAATTCCAGGTCAAGAAGAAGAAAATGCAGAATTTTTGGAACAAAAAGGAGTAGCTGTTTGGCTAAAAAAACATGATAAAATAGAAGAAGAATTATACAAAATATTAAATGATCCAGAAAAGTTACAAAAAATGAAAATCAATGCAAGACTTTTAGCAAAGAAAAATTCAACACGAGATATTTGTGAAACATTGCTAGAGAAATTGTAATTTGTTTAAATAATACAAAAAACACCTCATATAATAAATTGAGGTGTTTTTTATAACTCTCTTCTTCCTTCTAAAGCTTTACTTAAAGTAACTTCATCTGTATACTCTAAATCTCCACCCACTGGTATTCCGTGTGCAATTCTAGTAACTTTTATTCCCAATGGTTTTATAATTTTAGACAAATAAATCGCAGTTGCTTCTCCCTCTACTCTAGGATTTGTAGCAATTATTATTTCTTTTATATCATTATTTGCGATTCTGTTTAATAATTCTTTTATTTTTATATCTTCTGGTCCAATTCCATTCATAGGAGATATTGTACCATGCAAAACATGATAAACTCCTTTAAATTCATGAGTTCTTTCCATTGCCATTACATCTCTTACATCTTCTACAACGCAAATTACAGAATTATCTCTTTTAGGGCTACTACATATTGGACATGGGTCTGTATCTGAAATGTTATAGCAATTGCTACAATATTTTAGCTTCTCTTTTGCATTTATAATTGAATTTATAAACTCCTCTGTTTCTTCTTTACTTAAATCCAACATGTGAAATGCAAGCCTTACAGCAGTTTTATGTCCTATACTAGGCAATCTTTCAAAACTTTCTATTAATTTTTCTATTGATGGTGAATAATAAGACATACTACATCATCCCTGGAATATTGTATTTTCCCATACTTGCTGCTTGTGCACTATCTACTTTTCTTAGAGCTTCATTTACACATGTTAAAATTAAATCTTGTAACATTTCAACATCGTCTGGATCTACAACATCTTTTTTTATTGTTATTTCTTTTATTTCTTTTGAACCAGTTACTTTTACAGATACAGCACCGCCACCAGCTGTTGCATCAAATTCTTTTGCTTGTAATTCTGTTTGTGATTTTTCTATATCTGCTTGCATTTTTTTTGCTTCTTTCATTAATTGGTTAATATTCATTCCTCCGAATCCACCCATTCCTGGGAATCCACCTCTTTTTGACATTTTAAAATCCTCCTTTATTCATCTATTATATTAATTGGAATATCTAAATCTTCTATTCCAGTTTTATTGTTTACTGTTTTTGCACTATCGCTTTTAGTAATAAATTTTAAATGCATAGCTTTTCCGCATTTCTTCTGAAACAAATTTTTCTACTAGTGCTTTATTTTCATATTTTTCTAGCATTTCTCTTCCAAAGTCATTTTTATTTGCTAGTTCTACTTCCACTGTCATATCATTTAATTGACTTGCTTTACTTCCTATTAAGTTTACGTATATAGCCATTTTACCACTTTGTTTTACCTTATTTATTACATTATTCCAATATGAAGCACTTGGTGCACCATTTCTTTGATTTTGAGGTTCTATTTTTCTTTCTTTTGGCGCTACTGCTATATTCTCTTGCTTTTGCACAGGAGCTATTTGTTTTCTATTTACAACTTGCTCTTGCACTACAACATTTTGAGGCACAACATTTACTTCCATACAAGCTTTTATTATTCCGGCCTCAAACATTATAGCTTTTTGTGATGACCATTTTATATTATTTGCTAATTCAGACAATTCATAAATTAATCTTAATAATCTTTCTTTATCAGTACTATCTGCTAATTCCTTTATATTTTTTATTTCTTCTTGATTATATATTTCTAATTTTGATGTAGATTTATATACTAAAATATCTTTTATATATTTTATAAGCTCCCATAAGAAATTATCAATATCTTTTCCCTCTTCTAATATAGTATTTACAATATTTATTGCCTCTTCTGGTTCTTTATTAATAATTCCTTTTGCTAATTTATTTATATATGTTATTTTTGGTATTCCTACTAAATCTCTTACCTTATCTTCGTTTATTTCTTCTGTTTGCTCTGCTGCACATCTTTCTAAAATGCTTATAGCATCTCTCATTGCACCTTCTGAAAGTATTGCAATTAATTCTAATGCTTCTTTAGAAATTTGTATATTACTTTCTTTACAGATTATCTCTAATCTTTTTATTATATCTTGTGTTGATATTCTTTTAAAGTCAAATCTTTGACATCTAGAAAGAATTGTTGCTGGTAGTTTTTGTGGTTCTGTTGTTGCTAAAATAAATTTAACATGCTCTGGTGGCTCTTCTAATGTTTTTAATAATGCATTAAATGCTCCTGTTGATAACATGTGAACCTCATCTATTATATATACTCTATATTTTGCTCGTGTTGGTAAAAAATTAACCTCATCTCTAATTGCTCTTATATCTTCTACGCTGTTATTTGATGCAGCATCCATTTCCACAACATCTGTAAGTGAACCAGAAAGTATTGCTTTACATATCTCACACTCGTTACAAGGCTCTCCATCTTTAGGATTTAAGCAATTAACTGCCCTTGCTAAAATTTTGGCTGCTGATGTTTTTCCTGTTCCTCTTCCACCATTAAAAAGATAAGCATGTCCAACTCTTTGTTCAATAACTTGGTTTCTTAATGTTCTTGTTATATGTTCTTGTCCAACCATTTCGCTAAAATTTAATGGCCTAAATTTTCTATATAAAGCAGTATATCCCAAATTTCTCACCTCTTATATAAATTTTAAGTTAACTTCTCTATGGAAAGCAACCCACATAAAAATTTGCTACTTATCGCTGCTTCCTTCCGGACCTGACGAGATTCATAGTTTTTTATTGAATTACTCTCCATACAAAAGTTAACTTAAAAATACCATGCTTATTATATAATTTTATTTAAACTTAATCAAGTTTTTTATATTAAAATCTTTTAAAAATAACGTTTGTTAACTCTGAATCTTCTTTTGTTGAAACCCCATCTTGTAATATATTACCTGTTGGTAAATCTAATTTAACATTAGATTTGAAATTATATCCTAATGTAGTTTCAATAATCACATCAAAGCTTACTTCAAGTTTTACATTTTCAATATCTATTCCTGCTTTTTCTAAAAGTTTTCCATCACTTACAATTTTTTCTTCTTTGTTATATGTATATTCTCCTATATCTTTTTGTAAAATGCTAAAACCAATTATTCCACCCTGATTACTTATTTGTAAAACTTCTGGATTTGTTGATAATGCTCCTTCATATTCTAGAGAATCATTTACAATATATTCTTCATTTTTATAATCATATGTTAATTCATTTGTACTTGGTCTATATATTACAACTGTTCCTTTTTCAGTTTCTTTATTTATTATAAAATTACAGAATTTTATTTTCTTTATTGTGTCTTGCTTTTTATAATTACTATTTTTTTCGAAGGCAAAATATATATCATTTTTTTGGATTAAGTTTGCTTTCCATGTATCTCCTTCGTTTTTTATATCCTCTGTTTGTGCTGTACTCATTACACTTATACTTTTTAGGTTAAATGGCATATTTTGCTCGCCTTCAATATGATATTTAAACATTAAAATTCCTGCGGTTAACAATACTAGTACTATAATAAATATTATTACATAAACATGTATTATTCTTTTTTTAAAAAAGCTATTTTGCTTCATTTTTTCCTCCGTTTCATTTTTCTTAACATTTTAAAAAAATCTTTTAAAATATATTCACAATCTTCTTGCAAAATTCCTGTTTCTACTTCTACTATATGATTAAATTTGTAATTTTCCATATTTATAACAGATTTGCAAGAACCTGTTTTAGGATCTAACGCTCCTATATATATTTTTTTTATTCTAGAATTAACAATTGCTCCCATACACATCATACAAGGTTCTAATGTTATATACATTTCACAATTTTCTAATCGCCATGCATTTAATTTTTTATTTGCTTTTTCTATTGCTAAAATTTCTGCATGTGCAATACTGCTATTTTTATTTTCTCTTAAATTGTGAGCTTTCGCAATTATTTCTCCATCTTTTACAATAACTGCGCCTACTGGTATTTCTAATTTTTTATATGCTTTTTTAGCTTCTTTTAAAGCTTCTTTCATAAATGTTTCTTTATGGTTTACCAAATTATTTTCTCCTTTAATATTTGCTAACTTTTTATATATAACAATACATAGTATAACACAATTTTGTTAAATATGCCAATATGTTTCCTACTAATTAAAAGAAATGAATTAATTCACAGCTAAAGCTGCGAATTAATTCATTTGGTGCACTTAGTTGGATTCGAACCAACGGTCTCTCCCTTAGGAGAAGCCCCCGAAGGGCATTTTTGACTCCCTTAAAATTCCTGAAAAGCCTTGATTTTACTGGCTTTTCCGAGCATTTTCTGTTAATCAAATCTCGTCTGAAATCTGCTAATATTTTGAGGGTTTTTGCCCTCATTTTAGCAAGATATTAGCACCTGCTAATAAATACGGGAAACATCATACAGTTAATATGATGCCCATAAATCACCGGATTTAGACTTACAGCTTGCGTGCTCTCTTATAGGAATACATTTATTCGTGTTCTAATATTATAATGGATTTTGACCAATTTTACAACATTTTCAGTAACAGCAAAAGGCAACCCTTTCGGATTGCCTTCTCCTTTTGAAAGCAGGGCGGCAATGGAAAGCATTAACTTGCTTTTTCCATCGCCGGGATCGCCCTGCAACAGCGTAACCTTGCCGAACGGAATATACGGATACCACAGCCATTTCACTTCTTTCGGTTCGATTTTACTTGCCTTTACAACTTCAAGAGGTACATTTACATTCATTTCATTTTCCGTTTTCATCATTGTTCTTCATTCTCCTTTTCGATAAATACTTCGGGCAAAGCACCACGATACAGCGGAAACTCTGCTTGCAGTCATTACTGCATTTTCTGCAAAGTTCGTTGTAGGTAATGCGATTTCTTTCGTTCAGAAACAATGCCCACTCTTGTTTCCGTTTCTTGCTCATTCTCGGCATATCAATCCGCCTTTCCGTCTGAAAATAAAAAACCACAGGAAAGATACTTCAAGCCTTGTTTCTGTCATTTTTCGGGGCGAAAATCGGGCAAAATTGCCTTTCTAAGCCTTTCAAAAAATCACGCAATGTATTTGTACTAACCTGTGGTTATGTATAAAATTGTAGGGTTTTGGGTAACAAAAAACACCGTATTTCTACGATGTTTTTCGTACTTCAACTATTGTTGTTTCACCAAACTAATCTTTATCTTGTCCACGACACTTTAACGCTTTAATTAAAAGATATTTCGACATCATTTAATAATTGTATTTATAGCGGACTGCACTGCTTTATATCTTCCTTCATCTGATAATGATGCCAAGCAGGTAATCAAATATTCCTTGCCATCTTTTTTATAAAGAACAACAATATTATAGGAAGATGCCATAGTTCCTGTTTTTATTCCTTTTACATTTTCATTATAGTACGGTGACTTTTTATCTAAAAACTTATTGGTATTTTTCCAAGTAAATTCACCTTGTGGAGTTTGAATTGAGAAAGTGCTTTTCCCTACACATTCTTTAACAAAGTCATAATTATAAAGCTTCAAGGCTACACGATTAATATCATCCAAATGTGTATCGGCTGACATAGATGCCCCGCTCGGATCATTATACAAATTTGTTTTAGAATAGCCTTCTTCAATTAAATACTCACTTAGCTCTGTCGTAAAATAATTTATATATTCCGTTGCTGTATAGCCCTCTCCTAATTCATTTTTAGCAATATAATATGCCAACGAATAGGCAGCATCGTTTCCCGAAGGAACAAGCATAGCTTCCATTATTTCTTTTACTGTGTACTTCCCAACTTTTAGATTTGCTAAAGATGACCCAGCCGGCACAAGATCCAATACCTCTTGATTTACTTCAATAACATCTTCCAAGTTAACTTTTGTCAAAGCATAGTCAATGACAAATAGTTTTGCCAAACTTGCTACTGTGGGCAATTGGCTATCTCCCTCGTAAAATAAATATTCACCCTGTTCAATATCATAAACAGAAAACGAAAGAGCGTCCTGAGGAATGTTAAGCTCATTTGTACTCAGTTGAAAATCGATTTTTTTATACACATCCTTAAAAAAATCAAAACGATAAATCCCTGTTTTATATAATCCAATTACTGCTACAAACGCTATAAGCAAGACTGTTGTAAAAACCATTATTATCTTTATCTTTTTGTATTTTCTATTCTTCTTCATACTCTCACCTACAAATTCATTTCGTTATCCCTACTAAAATATAACCTTCCTTTAACATTATAACAAAAGTCATCATTTTTTTCAATACTTCAAACTACTTCGACTATACTCACAACTTTATGACTTCTTGAATACTTGCCGAAAAAGAAGAACTGCCATCAATTAAGACAGCAGTTTCTTTTCAGCTGGTATGCTATTAGGAATAAACAATATCATTCAATACAATCTCGTCTGCACAGGCTCGGATATTATTCATCAATCCGACCCATCTCATCATATCCTTTCCTTTCAGTTCTTCCGTTACCCCCTGCTTTCTTGCCATTTCCTTTATCAGATACTCCGCCATATTACACGCCGAAGTATCAATATCAGCAAGGTGTTCATATAACTTTCCGCTTGTAAGCAGATTGCAATATAAGACTTTCTTATTTAGATATATATGAAATTTCTTTTCTCTCAAAACAAACACCTCCAGTCGATACAATTTATATATGGAACAAAGATAATTGTAGTTTGCGAATATCGTGCTATCGGCAAGGGAGGAAGTAATTAACAGCGTAACGACCGTCTTATTCATTAGCAAGAATTTCGAGCGATTTTTTCTGCCATTAGCAGAGAGGGCATTTTCATTAGCAAAATAATGATTTTTTTGCTAATTTTTATTAGCAAGCCGTACACCTAAAAGGCGGACGACATTTGTCCTAAATTCCATTAGCTGACGGAAAATCTGCTAATAAAACTTGCTGTTTTTTTAAGTTTTCGCATTTGGTCTGAAAAATAAAAAACACCGAAAACCCTTGATTTTACAGGGCTTTCCGGTGGAGTTTTTGGCGTTCCCGAGGTGATTCGAACACCCGACCTACCGCTTAGGAGGCGGTCGCTCTATCCAGCTGAGCTACGGAAACATCTTAAAAAGCTATTCAATTTTAGTGTTTTATTAACTTGTTGTCAATCACTTTTTCTCCAAAGGTGGATGTTATAACAAACTCTTAGGAGTCAATTAAATACTTTTCCTCCTAATGCACCACACCGTTATTTTGTGTTAATTATACACCACAAAACAGTTGCTGTCAATGCGTTTGAAATGTCTTTAGCTTTAGTGGCACTATAAATTGAAATAGTAATATTTTCACTAGTTTTTTAGATATTTTTTAGATATTTTATTAAAAATCACAGTTTTATACAGAAATAGTAAAAATTTTTTAGATATAAAAAATGTCTGAATGCCTACTAATTGCATACTTACAGAATTTTTAATAATTTTTTAAAAATTAAACATATGTTTTTATAATGGAGTTGATAGAAATGTTAAATTTTTTATTAGGATTATTTTTAGGGGCTAATATTAGTCTCCTTTTTTACGCTTGTATTGTTGTTGGAAAACAATCAGATAAATATATTAGCAAGGAGGTAAAAAGTGAATGATGAAAATCAAATTAGTTATTATTCAATCATACCGGCTACGGTTAGATATGACAATAGATTAAAACCAGCAGAAAAGTTGATATATAGTGAGATTACTTCTTTAACCAATAGAATGGGATATTGTTTTGCTAGTAATAAGTATTTTGCAAATTTATATGGTGTAACAATTCACACTGTATCACAATGGATTTCTCATTTAGAAAAGTTAAAATATGTATATATAGAGTTAATTAGAGATACAAGCAAAGAAATTAAAGAAAGAAGAATTTATATAAATGACACCCCCTATGTACAAAAAAATACATACCCCTATATATTTAAAAGTACATACCCTATATACAAAAATGTACAGGATAATAATATAAATTCTAACATAGATGATTTATTTAATTTTATAATAAACAATAGCAACCAAATACCTAAAAAATTTTATGATATTTTAGAGCGTTTGGAATTTATATATACAGAAGAAATTTTGAACATTATGCAAAAAGATAAAGTTCAAATGCTAAAGGAAATTATATATATTCTCTATGAAATATATAACAGCAGTTTTAATAATTTGTTATCACAAATAAAAAGAGAATCTTTAATAAACCTATATATTTTAGCACAAGAACATTCACCTAATGATTTACTCAATTATTATAAACGAGCTATTATCAATAAATATACTAACAATAGTACATAAAGGAGTTGATTATATGATTATGGATTATATAGATAACTTTGAAAATGTTGTATCTTCCATCTTTTTTGTAAGCTTTAAGGTTATAGTAATAGTCCTTACGATATTACTTATATTTTCCTTAATAATGCTTGCAATAGGGTGTTTGATAAAATCACAAAAGATAAAATCAAAATTTTTAATTGCAGTACCCAGTTTGATATTAGGTAGTGTTTTTTTTTATCACTGCCCTATATTTTTGTACATTTTAAAAATGTGACATAAGAAAATAGTGCAACCTTTTACGAAAAGCCTTTCAAAATTAATCGTAAAAGGAGTTGATAGATTATGAATTTATCTAAAAAAAGAAAACAGATAATTTCAAAATTATCTATGGCAGGAACAACTGCTATGTTATTTGCAATGCAAACAAGTCAAGTTTTCGCCGAGACCATTGGTACAGCTGAGGTCGAAACAGCAACAGACAGTATTAAGCGAGTAATAACAAGTATTGCTATGCCACTTGGCGGAGTTCTAATATTCGCAAGTGTTGTTGTTGCAGCACTTAAAATGATAGCAAATTCTAATAATCCACAAAAAAGATCTGAATCAATAGGTGCACTTGCCTGGATATGTGGTGGTGGTGTAATACTTGGAGCTAGTTTAATTATTGCTGGAATTATTGTAAATGTTTCTACAAACAACACAGGTAATTTAATTGGTGGTTAGGAGGCGACAATATGAGAGTATTTAAAGTTCCCTTTGATATGAAAAGGGAAGAAAAAATCTTTGGTGGTTATTTAAGTTTAAGACAAGTAACATACTTAATGCTTGCAGCATCAAGTTTAACATTGTTTGCGTCCCCTATACCCAAAATATTAACAATAGTTATTGTAATTGCAATATCTACTTTCTTTTTACTATGTAGCTTTTTAAAAATTGGTGAGCAGAACTTTGATAAGTTCTTTTTTTATGCGGTTAAATACCTATTTCGCAAAAAGGACTTTGTTTACAGGAGGTGTGGCACATGGTTTTAATGATAGTATTTTTAGTGCTTACTATTGCCTTTATAATTGGAACAGTAATCTATTTGAATTATAAAAAGAAAAATATAAATTCAAAAATAAAACAAAGTTCTCCTATTGAAAATCAACCCAAAGGTAAAAAGAAAACTAAAAAACAGTTAGAAGATATACTCGAATTTAAAATAAAAGATAATATGATTTGTCTTGGGAATAGGTATTCTTATGTTATACGACTTGGGAATATTGACTACAATATGCTTTCAACTCAAGAACAAGATTCAATAGAGAGCATCTTAATACAAACAGCATTAGCAATAGATTATCCTGTACAATTCTTTTCTACAACAGAATTTATAGATACAAGTAAAATAATAACATTAATTAAACAAAACAAAACTAATAATTCAAAAATACAAGATTATAAGAGTTATTTAATTGAGTATTTAGAGAATTTAATGGAAAATCGTACAATTTCAGTAGCAAAGAATTATGCAATTATTTCTTATGATGGATTATATGAAAATGCAGTTCAAGAATTAGAGAGAAAATCGAACTCTTTTAAGGGGAACTTACTTCGTGCAAAAATTGTTTGTGAGACACTTTCCGAAGATAATCTTTACAACTTAATATATAGAGAACTAAATAAAAATGCTGCTCTAAATATTAGTTCCTTAAAGGAAGGAGGTAAAAATTTATATGTTGGTAAAAAACAAAAAAGAAAAGAAAAAAGAAATTGATATATTTAATAACATTCCAACAATGGCAGACTTGCTACTGCCAGAAGAACTGCAAGAGAGAAAAGACTATTTAACATTAGGATATAATAAATATTCTCGTATATTTGCAATGACAATTTATCCGGAACAAACATGGATATCTTGGTTAGACGACTTATTTAGTATTGGAAATATAAATATTTCTGTAAAAATAGAGCCATCTTCAAATGGTACTGTTATCAATCAATTAACTAAAAAATTAGTACAAAGCCAATCAGAGTATGCAACATACTCAAAGCAGGGCAATATCTTGCATCTTCCCGTATTAGAAAAACAGATTAATGATCTTGAAGATTTAAGAATGCTTATCCAAACAAATCAGGATAAATTATTTTTTGCTACTATTTTTATTACTTTAAATGCAGAAAGCTTATACGAACTAAATGAAAAAACAAAAATATTAGAAAGTGAATTAAATAAGAAAACAGCTATGATACGAACTCTAACATTTAGGCAACTGGAAGGATTAAAAACGATGCTTCCAATTCGGAGAATTACCAATAGCAAATTATGAAAGAAATATGGTAGCTCGGTGGTATTGCAACACTAATTCCTATATCGAATCCTAATCTATCACATGATAGCGGTGTTTTCATAGGAAGAAATATGTTCACTAATGCTCCTATATATGTAGATACATTCATTCGGCCCTCCTTCGTTACCAAACCCTCATGTATTTATCTGTCGGCACAAGCGGTCGGTGGTAAAAGTGTAGCATTAAAAACTTTAACAGCAAGAAATATAGCAACAACAGGTTGTGGTGCATTTTTCATAGATGTTGAAGGCGAATATACTAAACTTACCAAAATGCTCGGTGGTAAAGTAATAAAGATTAGACAAGGCGAATCTGCTGGAATAAATCCATTTGAGTTAGAACCTGACATAAAAGGTAATAAACATTTTTTAAATATACTTGATAAAGTTGCAGAAATAAGAGGTCTGCTTGGTACAATATGTAGAAATTATCAAGGTAGAACTCTAAATGGAACAGAAATTACAGAAATCGAAATAATAGTTAATCAGTTATATGCAGAAAAACGGAATTACATCAGATGTAAATTCACTTTTTGAAAAAAAAGGTGGAAAACTTGATAATGGCAAGTATGCTGTCGGTAGAATACCCAAGAAAATGCCTACGCTTTCAGACTTCCAAAAAAAGTTAAAAGATCGTGGTAAATGTGAAGAACTTTCAGAGCTTTTAGTTCCATTTTTAAAAGGTAATTCACTGGGCATTTTTGATTGTGAAAGTAAAATTACTTCAGATGCAGAAATTATTACATTTGATATGAGTGATATAAAAGATGATTTTACAAAGTTATATGCTTCTTATGTAATTTTAACTTGGGTCTGGCAAAAATTTGTACTAAAAAATAAAGAAAAACAAAAGATAATAGTTTGTGATGAAGCTTGGTTATTCTTAAAATTTCAAGAATCAGCCGAATTTTTAGTAAATGTAGCTCGTAGACGGTCGCAAATACAATGTTCCATTATTCATACGGTAGTCAATTTATTGATGAATTTTTATCTTGTGAAGAACGGTAAAACGATTATAAATATATGTTCTACGCGATACCTGTTTAAGCAATCGCCTGGATCAGTAGATGAAGTTGTAGACTTTTTTAATTTATCTGAAGGAACAAAAAACTTTTTAACAACAGCTAATCCTGGTGAATGTGTAATTAGCTTAAATAATAGTGTTACAGCAATAAAATTTATAATTACAGACTTTGAAAAACAGTTTGTATTTACTTAAAGGAGGTCAATAGCAATGAAAAAGATAATTAAAAGTATATTTATTGTAATTATGATTTTTATGTTAGTATCCCCTATTTGTTTTGCTGCTAACAAAAATAATGAAATCGATTTAAAAAAACAAGTAAAAAAGGAAGATGGATCATTGTTTGAAAAAATCATTGCTGAATGTATTGGTGGATTAGCACAAACAGTATTTGACTTTACCACTCGGTGAAGACTCAAATGTAGGATTTAAAGATTATGATGATTTAATATTTAATGGCAATAAATTAAATGATAGCTTATCCCCATTTACTTCAGATTTGTGGAATAAAACAATGAAATGGTATGGGATATTTTCAACTATTTCCGGAAGTTTAATTTTAATTGCAGTATTTATTCTTGGCTATAAAATTATAGTAGCTGGTATGAATACTGCCAGAAAAAATGAAGCAAAAGAAAGTTTAATGAGACTTTGTTTCGGTGGCGTAGCAATAGCTCTTGCCCCTATATTTATACGATTTATGTTGTTTTTGAATAATAGTATGGTGTATCTATTATTAAATGCTTCAAATAATGCAAGTTTGGGTGATAAGTTAGGAGAAAGTATGCTTACATCCATTTCAACAGGAAATGCAATCGCAACAGCTCTTGTAATTGCAATGTTTATATATTTATTTGTAAAACTAAATATAAAATTTATTGTTAGGCAATTTACAATTATAATATTTACTATTTTTACTCCTGTCGCAGCAGGATTATGGATAATAAATAAAAATGTAACTGCTGCATCAATTTGGGCAGGTCAAATTATAATGAATATATTTATGCAATTTATATACTGCTTCTTATTCCTTATATATCTTGCATTTTTACCTTCTGGTGGTGGTTGGGCTGTTTCTTTAATATGGGCTATGATGATTTTGCCTTTAGCAGATGCTCTGCAAAATTGTTTCCAAAACCTAACTAGCAGAATTGCAGGTGTAGATAATGAACAAATGACAAATCGTGTAGTTGGCATGGGTGCAATGCTTGGATTTGGTTTAGGTGCTATAAAAGAACAATTTAATACTCCATCATCAAACAATAATCGTGGTAATGAAAATAATAGTGGACTAAAAGGTTTTGTTAATAGAGCAAAATCAATTGTTAATCCATCAATGAATTTAAGTCCTGAAAAAGATTACAATGGAAATATAAATCCTATTAGAACAGTTTTACCAAAAGAAAATACAGGCACAAATACTAATAATGTAAATAATAATATTTCAATTCCTACATCAAATGGAAAAAATACAGAAAACATTTCAAATGGAACTGTAAATACTCAAAAATCAGTAGTTGGAAAAGTTGCAAAAACTGGATTTAATGCAACAAAAGCATATTTAAGTGTTGGTGCTAAAATGGCCGAAGGTGATTTTAGTAGTTATAAAGGTAACAGTAAGCAAACAAATAAAAAATATAATTATCAAAATGTAGAATATATGCAAAAACTTACTAATGAAAATAATATTAGGAAATTAGGTGATCAAAATGAGCCTAAAGAGTAAAGCAAAAGAACTGCTAAAAAGAAAAGCAAAAAGCAAATTAAAAAAAGCAGCTTTTTCCGTAATTAAACCATTTTTACCATATATTATTATATTCCTTGTATTGTTGTTTGCTTTTTGTACTGTTATAGATGCAATTTTTGTGGATAATGTGCAACAAGATGAATCTTCTATGTCGCAAGAAGAAAAAGAAATTAGAACATCATGTATTAATAAAGCTGGTTTCTTAAATATGTGTCATAACTTTTTAGATGGAAATTCTACTACTAGTTTATTAGATATGGATAGCAGAGAAAACGACAAGCAAATACAATGGTCTCATTTATACGCATTAATGGCTTTTCACAATATGTCAGATGGTAGTAAATTAGATGAAAATTTACTTGAAAAGATTTCTAAACATTTTGAAAGCACTTTCAAATATGAAACCTATAAAATAAAAACTGAAACAACGACTATAACAAAAGATGAGAATGGAAATGAAACTACAAATATAACTACCAGCGAGCAAACCGTATATTTATTAATAGAAAGCGATACTATAATGGGACATTATAAATATAATTACGAAGAAAAAACTATAACAGATGGTAATACAAAAACTACTAAAAAAGTTTATATTGGCGAGGAACTTATTGGAGAGAAATACGAAAGGCTAAAAAAATATTTAAAAAATAATTTACATATAAGACCTGAAGATATTGACACAGATGTCCAAGTAGTTATTCAAGCTTCTAATGGTTATTATGAGGGTAAAGAAAACACAGCTTGGCTTCAAGAAGATAGCTCATCTAGTACAATAATTACTAATGGTAAAGGGTTAATTCCTAAGGGAATGTTTACTTGGCCTATACCTGGATATACTACAATAACTTCCCAATTTGGTATGAGAGTGCATCCAATAACTCGGTGCTTATAAACTCCATACTGGCACTGATGTACGGTGCTCCAACAGGTGCAAATTTTGTAGCAATGGCAGATGGTAAAGTTATTACTGCAACATATTCAAATTCTTATGGGAATATGGTTATGATAGATCATGGAAACAATATTATAACTCTATATGCTCATGGCTCACAATTACTTGTTACAACTAATCAAACTGTAAAACAAGGACAAGCAGTTCTAAAAGTACGGAAGTACTGGATATTCAACAGGGCCACATGCACATTTTGAAGTTAGAATCAATGGCAACTTTGCAAATCCAATGGACTATTTTGAAGGAGGTAATTAAAAAATGGTATTAATATTTACAGATAATGAGCAGTTAGACAGAGATTTAAACAAGCAAATTGAAGATAGTAGAATTGTCTATTATCCTGATTACGTTTTGGAAGAAAAAGATGCAACAACTCTAATTGCTACATTACAACCTAATAAATACAATTTCAAAGACTTTATGTTTAAAGTTCGAGAAAAAAATATACAAGTTATTTTAATTTTAGAAAACGATAAGGTAAAAGAATTAAAAGAAGCATTAACCTTAGGTATTTATGATATTATTCTTGATCCTTTTTCTTTGGAAGATGTAACCAAAAAAATTACGAATCCAAGTATGTTTTCAGAAATTTCAAAATATATAAAAGATATTTTAGAGCTTGATAATAATTAATAAGCTCTATTTTATTGCAAGAAAGGAGGGTTAAACATGAGTAAGAAATTGAAAATAGCTATAACTGTAGCAACATCTGTGCTTATCATTGTTATTGTAATTATATCTACTTTTTTCATTGTAAAACATTTTAAATATAAAGAAAAAATAGACAATATAATTGAAGATTACTCTGATGAAAATATCCAAGATAGATTAGATAATGAAGCTATAAAAAGTACAGATGATTTAATGCAACAAATTGATGGTGAGTATGTAATCGGTGTTATTAAAATTGATAAAATCGGTTTTTCAGGACTTGTATATAAAGGTACTTCTTTAGATACTCTTAGCAAAGGTGTAGGTCATTTCGATAGTTCACCATACTTAAATGGTAATGTTTGTTTAGCAGCACATAATACTTCTAAATATTGGGCTAAATTACATACATTAAAAAAAGGCGATAAAATAATCTACACAAGTTTTTTAGGTACTAAAGAATATAGTGTTACAGATATGTTGCAAATTTCTGAAACTGATTGGACAAAATTATCAAATACAACAGAAAATATGCTAACACTTTTAACTTGTGTTAAAGGAAAACCTACTCAAAGACTTTGCGTTCAAGCGTTAGAAACTGATTAAAAAAAAATTTTTTCAGCATTGTCAAAATAAAATTAAAGATGTTATCCTAAATATAAGAATAAATAGAAAGGGTGATATCTTATGAATATCAAGAAAATTTTAATAGGTACAACTACTATTTTATTTATTATAATTTTTATATGCGTATTAATAACATTAAAAAAAAGTAAAAAAATAGATGTTGGAAAAAATGTCAATGTTTTTTTTGAGTCCACTCCTCAATTAGAAGAAAATCTGAAAGTCGAAAATAATACGATAGAGTTTGAAACAACTGATACTATAGAGCAAAGTCAAGTTAAAAAAGCTCCTGAAGTAAAAGAACAGCAAGAAATACAAGAAACCTTACAGCAAGGGAAAAATAGCGTTTCTCCAAGAGTAAACACTAATGAAACCACTTCTCAAGTATCTCAAACAATTTCTAAAACACAAGTAGAAAATAAAGAAAGCATGCCTACCCAAACACAAGAAAAAAATGAGGATACACAAGAAAAAAATGAAATTGTAACTCCCCCATCTACTGAAACAAAGGAGGAAACAATGAATGAAGAAAAATACATAAGAAATGATACAATAATAAACAAAATTAAATCAGTTATAAATAACAATCCTTCTGAATATATGAAAACATATGGCTATAACATTGTAGTAGATAATTCTATCAAAGAACATTGTAATCAATTCACATTTACTGAAAATAGAATTAAATCATATATTACATACTGTTTTGGAACGATTAGAATTTATGCTGAAGATTATTACAAAAATGGACAATTAATAATGACAGAATGTTATATTTATTAGACGCTTTTAAAAGTGTCTATTTTTTAATTAGAAAATCCTTTATAAATTTGCCCTTACAAAATTTATAGGAGGATTTTTTATTATGAGAATTACAAAAAAATTAGTGGCAATTCTAATGTTAATACTTACTATTTTTTCAGCCTTTTCAAATTTTATATATGCTGCAACTGAAATAAGTGAAGCACTTATACAAGATAAAGGTGAGGTTGAATGGCATTTACAATATTGGAATGCAAATAAAAAAGTATGGTCATATGTAACAACAGCATATGTTGCATACACAGAAAATGGCAAAGAATACCCTGCATATTGTTTGGATCGTGGTAGTCCAGGAGTTGGAGAATATGATTCATATACAGTTGATATAGATTCAGTTTTGGATGATGTTAAAGTCTGGAGAACTGTTATAAATGGTTATCCTTACAAATCACCTAGCGAGCTTGGTGTAGCAAATAAATACGAGGCTTTCCAAGCAACAAAGCAAGCTGTATATTGCATCTTATATAACGAAGATCCTGTTTCTAAATTCAGAAGTGCTGAGCAAGGAGCTGATTCTCATGGTGCAGCTATTAGAGAGGCAATTATAAATCTGGTAAATGAAGGGTTATATTGAAAACAAACTCCATATACTGCTGGTATTTCTACAAGCAAAGTAGGAAAATTAACTAAAGAAGGAAACTATTATACACAAGAATTTAGAATAAATTGTGGTGTTGATACTGCTGAATATTCTATTGTTACTACTGAAGGTATGCCAAGTGGAACAATAATTACAAATACAAGTGGAACGCAAAAAACTACATTCAATGGTAAAGAAAATTTCAAAATAAAAATACCTGCATCTCAAATGGGAAGTGATATAAATATTACTTTTAGACTACATGCTAAAGCCAAGACTTATCCAGTATTCTATGGAAAAACACGTATTTCAGGCACACAAGATTATGCTGTAACATTTGATCCACTAGGAGATGTTTCAGGTATTGGAACTTTAAATTTAAAAAATAATACAGGTCGTATTCAAGTAAATAAAACAGATGATGAAACAAAACAACCTATTGCTGGAGTTACATTCCAACTTTCTAAAAAAGATGGTACTATAATTGGAAATGCTACAACTAACGAAAATGGTATTGCTACATTTAGTGGGCTATATCAATCAGATTATATATTAAAAGAAATATCTACAAACACTAAATACATACTTAATACAATTCCATTTGACATTCATGTTAATTACAATGAAACTGCCACAAAAGATATTACTAACGAGCATAAAAAAGGAAATTTAAAAATCTACAAAGTAGATAAAGATAATCACAAAATCACTTTAGGAAATGTTAAATTTGATTTATTCTCTGACGAGTTTCAAAAAGTAATTGGAACATATACAACAAATGTTGATGGAGAAATTCAAATAGATAATTTGAGAATTCGGAAATTACCGATTAATTGAACGAAATACTGGAAAATGGTATAACCTAGCAGATGACACAGCAGTTGAAGTTAATTGGAATGTAACAGAAGAAAATATTATTGAAAACGAACTTAAGAAAGGTCAGGTAAAAATAATCAAAATTGACCAAGATAATAACCAAGTAAAACTTGAAGGAGTTGAATTTGAAGTATTTGATGAAAATGATAATGTATTAGAAAAAATTACTACAGATAAAAATGGTGAAGCGCTTACATCAAGATACCCTATTAGAGATTTCGAAAAAATAAAAATTAGAGAATCAAAGACTTTGGAAACATATGTGCTTTCAAATGAAGTCAAAACAGTTACATTAAAAGAAAATGAAATCGAAACTGTTATTTTCCAGAATGAGAAGAAAAAAGCTCAAATTCGTGTAATAAAAGTTGATCAAGATAACAATGAAATTTTATTAGATGGTGTTACTTTTGATGTAATAAATAATGCTGGAGAAATTGTAGATACCATTGTTACAGGTTCTGATGGAATTGCTACAACAAAGCGTATTCCAATAGATTCAGAATATACTATAATCGAGCGTAAAACTAAAAAAGAATATAAACTTACAAAAGAAACACAAACAGTTACTTTAGAACAAGATGAAATAAAAAATATTATATTTCAAAACGAAAAACGCAAAGGACAATTAAGAATTATTAAAGTTGATTTGGATGATAACGAAATTTTATTAGAAGGTGTTACTTTTGATATTTTAGACAAATATGGAAATGTAGTAGACACAGTTGTTACAAATGAAAAAGGTGAAGCCACAAGTAAAAGACTTCCTTGCATTGATGAAGAATATACAGCAATAGAACGCGAAACAAGGAAAGAATATGTACTTACAGAAAAGCCTCAAACTATTACACTTACAGAAGATGAAATAACTTCTATCCAATTTGAAAATGAAAAAATAAAAGGTTATTTAGAAATTACAAAAGTTGATAGTAAAACAAAAGATACTTTGAAAGATGCTGTTTTTGGAATATATGATATGGATAATAACGAAATAGCAATAATTACAACAGATGAAACAGGAAAAGCTACAAGTGAACTTATCCCTTATGGAAAGTATTATGCAAAAGAATTGGATACAGGATCAGTTTATTATTTATTAAATGAAAATACTTTTGAATTTGAAATTACCAAAAATCATGAAATAGTACCAATAACAATAGAAAATGATAGTGTAGATATCGAAGTTACTGTAGATAAAGAAGGTTCAATAGAAATTAAACCTGGCGAAAAAGTAAATTATGAATTTTCTAATGTAGGAAACGCATCTAATGTCTATTTGGAAAACTTTAAATGGTATGATTATATTCCTACTGACTACATAAGATTAGAAACTATGACAACTGGTACATGGAATCAAGACCTAACTTATAATGTATATTATAAAACAAATAATTCTGATGACTATGTATTATTCAGGGAAAATTTAAGTACAAAAGAAAACTATAACTTAGATTTTACATCACTAGAATTTTCTGAAAATGAATATATTACTGAAACTTGTTTTGATTTTGGAAAAGTGGATATAGGTTTTAGAGAAGATATAAAACCTACAATGGAATGTAAATCATTTGATACATTAAAAGATAATGATACATTTACCAATCATACAAAAACTGTTGGTGTATATTTTGGAGTAACTGCAGAAGCTAATAGCAAATGGACAACAATTACACATACACCAGAGGAAAAACATGAAGATAAACTTCCTCGCACAGGAAAATAATTAAATATGATAATATAATAAATCCTTTATAATTGCCCTTCAAATATAATTATAGGAGGATTTTTATTATGGAAATTACAGATGTTAGAATTTTTAAGGCAAGAAGAAAAGGAGCTGTTCTTGCATATGCCAATGTTATTTTAGATGGCAAATTTATTATTAGAGGTATCACATTAGTTGAAACAGAAAAAAATGGAAGATTTATATCAATGCCTTCGAGAAGGCTAAGAAACGGAGAAAGATCATATAGAGATGTATGTCATCCTTTAAACTCTGATGTTAGAACAGAGCTTACAGAAAAAATCTTTGCAGCCTATGATGAATTTATAGAATCAGAAGAATAAATACAAGTGTTTTCTTTTTAATACTGCCCTTCAGAAATATTTAAAAGAAAGGATTTGTTTATGATTATAAATAATAATTTACAAAAAAACTTAGTAACTCTAAGGCAAAATATAGATTTACTAATTGAAAACAATAGTCTTACAAATTTACAAATAGAAAACTTTTTAAGAAATTTTGAAAAGACTAGATATAATATATTAAATGAAATAAAACTATACAACAAAAATGTAGAGTTTGAATATGAAAAATTAAAAACAATAGATAACGAATATAAGGCAAATTTTGAAAATGGAATATTAAAAATATATGTTCCAGAAGTCATACCATCATATAAAAATTTAAAAACCCATACACATAAAAGAATATTACTTAATGTTGCAGAAATCACAAAACAATATGCAGATATATTTGAAAATGATGTCTTCATATTTATTAAAATTTATGACAAATTACTTGGTTGGGATATTGATAACAAATATATAAAACCTATTGCAGATGCTTTAATTTTATCAAAAGTCATTCAAGATGATAACATAACTGAAATGAGCTATGCTGCTAAAGGTGAGTTTTCAGAAAATCCACATACTGAAATTTATGTTTTTGATGCTAAAAAAGCAAATGAATTTTTAGAAAATTACAGTATGTCAAAATAGAGAATTTCGAAAGTTTTTTAAGTGATTTTTTTCTCGAAGTAGAAAAGTAAAAAAATTCACTAGAATCAACGCTTTGCAAAGTTTAATTCTCGACTTTAATGCGTGGAGGTAGGTAGACGATAGCAACAGCTATCGAATATCCTACCAAAGTACAATTTTAAATGTAATTTGGAGGTGATTATTTTTGAATTATTTTCCGAACAATAATGAAGAAATCTCTTTGGTAAAATTCATTGCAAAATTTCAGTATTTGTCAGTGAATGATACCAAGTATTTTTTTAGTACTCAAAAATATTATAGAGCTAGAATTACAAATCTAGTAAAAAAGAAATATTTAAGAAGAATAAAATCAACACTTGTCTTAGATGAAATTGGTATTGAATATTGTAAATTATTTAATTTTGAATACACAATGCTTAATAGGAATCAAAAATACCTTCCAAGATTATTGTGCATAAGTAATCTAGGAGCATATTATAATTCATCGAAAAGTATTAAATTTACTCCATCATTTGCAATAAAAGATAAAGAAATATTTACTATGACAGCTCGTAAATTTATCGGAGTATTGGATATATCAGGGGTTGAATATCTTGCCTATTATATTTCTTCTAATCGTGATAATAAGTATATTAAATCTGTTATATATGATATTCAAAAAGAACGAAAATATAAAAATATCATTGTTTTTGTAAATGATATAAAGAGAATTAATATAAATGATTTTGCATTTGGATATAATCAAGTTTTAATTATTGAAGATACTGAATTAAATCGTGAATTACTTAAAACACTTCACTCAATCGAATGGTCAAAAATAGTTCAAAAATTATACAAAACTAAAGTTTTTCTTTCAGAATATAAATTTTGTGATTATTGTGATTATAAGAATAAATATATATCATATTTTTACTTTTTAGACAGCGAAAAGATTAATAGATTAAAATATTTTTTAAGAGAAAATAAAAATAAAAGTGCTTATATCATCTGCCCAAGTAATCTAAAAGAACTTATACAAAAAGAACTTCCTTCTGCAATATTTTCTTGTATAGATTTGGAAGAATTTATTGATAAAGAGCGAAATATATATGATTAAAAAAATATGTTTTTATATATTTTTATTTTTTATTTTAATCTTAAATATATTTTTAGATACACGCATAAATAATTATATCTTTATACTTGGAAAATGTTTTGGCAAAAATATTAATGTAGATATAAAAATATATGCCCTTATTTGCTTCATATTTGCCCTTATTTCGATTTTAATAGTTATAGACATATTACTTGTCTGTAGAAAAAATACAAATGAAATAAAGGGCATTAATTTTAAAAAAGAAGATCGGCACATATGGAACCGCAAATTGGATGAGTGAAAAAGAAATGTCTAATGTCTTATCATTTGATAGTCCTGGAATAATACTGGGAAAATATAATAATAGATTTTTAAAGCTTCCATTTAATAGTCATTTTAATAAAAATATATGTGTATTTGGAAGCTCTGGTAGCATGAAAACAATTGGATTTTTATTAACCAATTTATTGGAATTATCAAAATATCGAAAATCTATAGTTGTAACAGATCCAAAAGCAGAAATCTATAGAAAAACATCAAATTATTTTAGAAATATTGGATATACTGTAAAAGTCCTAAATTTAAAAGATATGAGACATAGTGATAGATGGAATCCATTACAAGAAAATGAAAACATAACTGATGTTCAAACTAGTGCAAATGTAATCATTTCTAACACTCAAAGACATGGAAAAAGTGGAGATGAGTTTTGGCCAAGAGCTGAAGAAAATTTGCTTAAGGCATTTGAATTTTATTTTTTAGAAACAATCTCTGATAAAAATAATCTTACTAATGCCTATAAATATATTGCTAATGGCGATATTGGAGAAATTGATAATATTTTCAAGAAATTATCTCCAGATAGTCCAGCTCGTATGTCATATAACATATTTGCAAGTGGCTCTGATACAATAAAAGCAAGTGTAATCACAGGTTTAGGAACAAGACTTCAAATGTTCCAAAATGAAGATTTACAAAAATTAACTTCAGAAACAGACATTGACCTAATATTACCTGGAAAAATTCCTTGTATCTATTATATTATCACTTCTGACATGGATTCTTCTTATGATTTTATTGCATCATTATTTTATACTTTTTTATTTATAAAATTAGTTAGATATGCAGATTCAAGACCAAATGGCAAATGTGAAAATGAAGTGTTTTTCTTTTTGGATGAATTCGCAAATCTACGGTCAAATTCCAGACTTTAATAAAAAAATTAGTACAGTTCGTAGTAGACGGTCTTGCACTAATTCCTATACTTCAAAACTTGCGGTCAGTTTGAAAATCGATATCCTGATGGATTATCAGATGAAATTATAGGGAATACAGATACTAGAATAAGTATGCGGAATCTCGGATATTTTAACAGCATCTTATTTTTGTGATTTAATAGGCGTAGCAACAGTTGAAACCACTTCAATAAAGAAAGATAATTCCCTAGAGGGAAATATTGAACAATATGGACAGAAAAGTATATCTACTATAGAACGAAACCTTTTAAATAAAGATGAAATATTAAGAATGCCTACTTTGAAGCTAATTGTTAATTTGCGTGGGAATAAGCCTTTACTTTTAGATAAAGTAATTTATACTGAACATCCTTTATCAAAGAAATTAAAAGATAGTTTTATTTCTGACTATAAACCTAACTGGACTAAGAATCATCCAGATAAGATAAAGATAAAAATAAAAGAAAAAAAGAAGGAACAACAACAATCTGATCATAAAGAGAAGCTTAGTTGGGATAATTTTTAAATTTTTTTGAGCATTGTTAAATATCAATTTTTATGATATGCTATAAAAAAGTTACTTTAAGGAGGCAAATATGATACTCACAATTAATTATACAGACTTGCAGAATATAAAGCAGCAAATGCTGAATGATAAAATAACAGATAATAAACAAATATATATTTTTATACAAAGTTACAAAGACACATTAAATCATATGTATAAAAATAAATTAGTCCCAAATAAATCAAAATTAGACTATGAATTTGAATTGATGAAATTTGCAAATGAAATGTTAAAAAATACTGATGTACCCTATAGAGAAATTGAAAAGAAATATGGGCTTAAAACCACAAAAGATTATATTGTATGTTCAAAAGATATACGATTAATATTATAAAATTCTAAACAAATTGCATTTACCTAAAATGGTAAGTGCTTTTTTAGTTGGAGGTGATAACTTGAATGAATTAAATTTTAGGGAACTTCTTAGAAGCAAAGAAGAAAAAAGAATAATAACAGGCAAAATTACAGGCATTGAAGATGAATATTATAAAATAAAAAATGAAAAAATCCCGTGTGCTATAGTTTGGTATGAAGATATAAAGATACTCATTCCAATTTCACATTTAGGAATATCAAAACAAACAAAATCTATGCTTCGAGGTATGCTTGGTTCTGAAATAGACTTTATTGTAATGGAAATTGATGAAACAACAAATTTGGCAATAGCAAGTAGAATAGATGCAATGAATTTAAGGGCGAAACTTGAACTTCCAAAGCTAAAATTAAATGATAATATAAAAGTTCGAATCATTGCTGTAGGTATAAAACATATTATAGTTGAAATGTATGGAAAAGAAGTAATTATCAAAGCCGAAAACTTGCAGCACACCTATATCGTGAATTGCAAAGATATATATACTCCAGGAGATTACTTAAAAGTAAAAATTAAAACTCTCGATATAGGAAATAATATATTCGAATTAGACGCTAAATGTTTTTTAACTAATCCATATAAATCCATTCGCAAATTCATTACAGAATATGGAGAATATACAGGAAAAGTAATAGCATTTCCTAAAAAAAATAGTGGTATTATTATTCAATTAGACCAAAGCAATATATCTTGCTTAGTACGAGTTCCTGCAAGATTTAATAATTATCCACATTATATGCAAAATGTATTAATAAAAGTAACTGAAATAAATGAAACAAAGAAACTTATATATGGATATTTAATGAGAGTATTTTAAGGAGGTAATCTTATATGGTAGATAAAACAAAAATATTAAATTTTATACAAGACTTTGGATGTTGTCGACTAGAACATTTGCAAATATTATTTAATGATAAAAATAACAATTTTAAAGGTATATTAGATAATAATATGGTAAGCAAAAAAGGAGATATATTTGTTCATAATACTAAAAAAATTGATGAAAAGATGCTTACCGCACTAGATATTTTGTGTAAATATAAATCTAAATTAAAACAATATTACTTAGGATATAATCCAGTAATTATAACATTTTTAACTAAAGATAATACAATGTATCACATAATAGTTGCAGATGATGATAATAAAAAAGGAATTGTCAAAATTATAAATTCTTATCCCCTATCACTCCCTAAAGCTGATAAATTAATTTTGGCCTTTTCTGATGAAAAAGAACTAGAAAATATAGAGTGTGAAATACCTTTTTTATATGCTATATATCCAGAATTAAATGTAATAAATTACGAATAAAAACAAATAAGAAAAATCCCAACGAGATAAACTCGTTGGGATTAGTTTTAGCCTATTAATTTTTTTACCATTTGTTCATCATTTAATATAAGTTCAATGATTAATGGATAAATCTCCAAATTAAACCTACAAGTCATATCATCTATTTCTCCTGGCTTTTTATTATATGACATTGCACTTGCAGTGCAACCCCCTCTACAGAAATAAAAATATGGGCAACTATCACATTTTTTATCCTCTTTTGGTTTAAAATATGGTTTAGAGTTACATGCTTTTTCTATTAACTCTTCTAAATCCTCACCATCATATATATTTCCAATACAATTTATTTCGCTGCCTATCAATTCACAAGGATAAATATTTCCTTCTTGGCTAAATGATACAAATTTTCTGCCACCGCTACAACCACGACTATGACATAAATCAATTTCTCCTTGATTTAAAATGTTTATTATTCTAGTTCTTATATTAGCTTCAATAACATTGTATCCTTTCTGATTCTCTTTAATAACAGAATTAAAAACTTTTTCAGCAAATACTTTCATATCTTCTTCTTTTATTAGCATATTCCAGTCAAAGTTGTCTCCATTTGGATGTACAAGATTAAATTTTAGGTGATTAATTTTCAAGTCTTCAACTAAATACCTTATACTTTCCTCAATATTTTGCAATGTGTACATTGAATTTACACTTAATGTATAAAACTCATATTCTGGGTTTATTTCCTTTATGTCTTGCATTCTTTTTAGCAATTGATCAAAAGTTTTTTCTCCTTTAAGGTTTACTCTGTGTGAATCATGTACTTGTTTCGTTCCATCAATGCTAATTCCAAAGTTAATATTATTTTCTTCTAATTTATTATATACATCTTTAGTCAATAGTAACCCATTTGTTTGAATTGTATAATTTACATTTATTCCTGCATTTTCAAACCTTTTTTTACTTTTTACAATTTTATCTATTTCAATAAGTGGCTCTCCACCCCAAGGTTGAAAACTAATATTATGAATATTATGATCTTTACAATATTTAATTATATAATCACATATACTATAAAGACTCTTCTCATCTATGCTTTTACCTTCATTTTCAAAATGTCTTAAACAGTAAATACAATTCAAGTTACATTTAGTTGTAAAATCTATCATAAAAAATGTAGGTTGATTATTATTATTTTTTGTGTCTGAAAATCTTTCTTTACCAAATAATTTTGCAAATCCCCTTTGGTATAGCTTAATACCAATATTATCGCTTAATTCTTGCTTACAAATTAAATCTATAATATCATTAGATAAAATTATTGATGTTCCTTCTTTTGACAATAATAATGATTTGCTTTTAGATTTAAAACAATGCGCACCCAAAAACTCTATATCTCCTACACAAAAAGGTTCTATATAATTACATTTTATCATTCCAATATCCCCTTTATCATCCATTCTTCAATAATATTATATTCATTTAAATTAAATCCTAAATCAGAAAATATCTTTTGTGCTCTTTCTTTAGATATCCCTTCACTAAAAATATTTAATAATTTCAGTATATTTTCACTTTTTAATCTAATGTTTACATCATTGTTATTTTTTTTATTAAAAATGTATAGGCCTCTAGGTGTTAGTTTAAATCCATCATAAATTGAAAAAAATAATTTATCAATATTTGTATTATCATAGCTGATATATTTACTTTTATATTTATTTATAATTAATTCATTTTTTGGTTTTTGTAGTATATTGTCTCCAAACATTTTAAAAACAGATATATATGTCCCCTTACAATACCCCTTAAATGGACAATCTTTACATTGAGTTGAAAGTGTTCCATAATTTAATTCTAGTTCTTCTTCATTTTCATTACTATAGTCAATATAATAATGTTGTTGCGGAATACTAAAATATGTCCAATAATAACAATCGCACATACACAATGGTAAATTATTTATTGTCAACACTTGATTTCTGTTGTCTATGTTTACTTTTTCAAAATAGTCTAATGCTTCTTCCATATATGGTTTTATATCTTCAAATCTTACAAAGTATTTATTCGCAGTTTCTTTATCTATCCCACATAAGTCAATTCCCCACAATTGAATTTCAGCTCGTGGAGAAAAGTTTGTTGTAATAAGTGCAATAAATTTTGTTAAATCTTTATAATTATATTGTGTTATACAATGTTTTAATGAAACTCTAATGCCATTTTCATCTAAAAGCTTTAATCCATTCATAGATCTCTCAAAACTACCTGTACTGCCATTTTGTTCTTCGTGTACTGATTCTTTATAACTATGAAAAGTAGTTGTAACAGTAACTGATGTTTTTTTATTATTTATTACTTCAATGAACTTTTTAAGAAATTCATTGTTGCTAAATTTTTCACCATTTGATAATATATGTATATTTAATCCTTTATCAAGGATGTATTCTATCATTTGAAAAAAGTAGGGGGATATTGTTGGCTCTCCCCCTGAAATTGTTACATCTGTTATTCCTATCTCGCATAGATGATCCACTGTGTCTTTTAATTCTTCTAAGTCAATAACTGCCTCTAATCCTCTTTGTTTATCACATGGACAACAAATGCACTTTTGATTGCAGGCATAACCAAACACCATATATGCCTCTTTATTATTTGAATATGACAACTAATATCCCTCCTAAAAATCTACTTACCTGTTGCACTACCAGAGTCAGACCATCCTCCACTATTATGCCATGAACGAGTTGAGTTAGCCCACCTTGATGCATTATCACTCCAGCCTCTGCTAGAGTCAGACCATCTTCCTCCACTCGTATCATTTACCCATGAACGAGTTGAATTTGTCCAGTATCCACCACCTGTGTTTACCCACGAACGAGTTGAGTTTTGCCATCTTGATGCAGAATCATTCCATCCTCTTGCCATATTATAAATTGGTCTTTCTTCAACATGATTGTCAAAAATGTTTCTATTAAATATTGCTAATTCTGACACTTTATTCACCTCCTTTTTTCATATATTTACCTAATAATAATTCATTTTCTTTTCTTGTAATTGAATAAATAATCATATCATAATATTTATTATTATAGTAATGATACTCTTTCAATTTTGCTTCTTCTGTTAATCCTATCTTTTGTAACAAATTTATAGAATTATTATTATAGTCATAAACATGCATATATACCTTTCGTAACGAATATGTCTTAAATAGATATTCGAGAAATTTTGTTGCAATCATACAGCCTACTCCAGATAAGATATATTCTTTTTTTACTGCTACAGTCATTCTCGTATGCCCCTCTAATGGGTGAAACTCATATGAATAAGCAAATCCTAAAAATGTATCATTATCAGTAAAAACCATAAAGTCATTAATTTGATCAACCAAAGATGAATTCAACCATTTTTGAAATGAAATAGTATCATTGTGATACGGTCTACATATTATTAGATGATTTAATTCCTCAGATGTAAAAATTCTATATACCTCTCCAAAATCTGAATTGGCATTATAATATCTCATTTTCATATTTAATTCATTCCTTTCACTTAAATGTTTAAATAATATACTATATAACTCTCAAATCTCTCGTTTATTATTCAATTTCTTCTATGGATTTTAACAAGTCATTTACTGTCTTAATGTTCTTTAGTTTATAATATAAAATTTTAACATTACATTCCCTTTCTATTTGAATTATAATATCCATCATCTGTAAAGAGTCAATTTCAAGGTCCTCCATTAATTTACTTTCTAAATTTATTTCATTTTTATTTAATGTATTATTTTGTATTATTTTGATAATTTTTTCTTTCATGTCGTACAACCTTTCCTAACAAATTTTTTTCAATTTGCTTTACAAAATATACTTCTTTTATTCTACTTCCTCCGAAACTGCATTTGTAAAACTATTCTTTTTATTGCATCCTTTGGAAATTCAGTTACAATTTCTACGTAAATGTCCTCATTAGTAGCATTTGCTCTACATTCTGTTATTCCCTCTATTTCTAATAGTCGTCTTTCTATTGTTTCTTTTAAAATTTTGTTTCCATTTTTTAATGATATAATATTATCCATTCTTCCAATAACATAAAGATTTCCATTTTCTCCAATCTTTCCTATATCGTTTGTCTTTAAATATTTTCTATGATTTATTGTTACGAAAGGTTGTTTTATGTTACCTATATATCCTAGCATTACATTTTTTCCATGTACTAGTATTTGACCATTTTTATCTATAATTACACTATTACAATCTAATACTTTTCCAAGACCATCATTATTCTCTTCATATTCTCCTCCTGCAGCTATACAAGGAGCTTCTGATAGCCCATAACAACGATAAATATTTATTCCATACTTTTTATATTCATTAATGATTTTATCAGCTATATATGCTCCTCCGCACATAATCCTTCTTAAATTTTTCCCTTTAATGTTTCCTTGTTTAATTTCCTTCAATAAATTTTCAACTAATATTGGTGGCAAATTTAAATAATTTGGATCATATGTATCAATCATATTAAATAATTGATATTTAGATTGCAATACACATATACTTGCTCCTGAATATATTGTAGTTAATAACTCCATTAAACCAAAAATATGATTTTGTGGAATAACATTTATGCATTTATCTGTTGGTAAATACATTATTCTATTAAGGCAAGAAACTACATTTGTTGTTATATTTTCCATTGAAAGCATTATCGCCTTTGGTTCTTTTGTTGTTCCTGAAGAAAAAATTATAGTACATGGTTCTTGATTATTGTAATTTGAATAATACTTAAATTCTTTATAAGATTTATCATCGCTTATTGTCTTTTTAACTAATTCTTCTGTTATTTTCTGTTTGATTTTTATTTTATTATCATATTTTTCTAAATTATTATTACTTAATACTGCAATATTGTTAGAAATAATTACTGCAAAATAAGCCACTGCAAAATAATAACTATTTTCAATAGCTATTTGAATCGCACTTCTTTTCATATTCTCAAAATAATTTGCCATTTTCTCAACATCTTTGTTAAATGCACTATATGATATATTATCACCTAGAATTTGAAAAGCCTTTAATGAATCGTATTTTGAAATTGAGTATCGATATAAATCTATTAAATTGTCAGTATTTATTATTCTATGAATTGAACTCATTTTTATCATCCCACCTCAATATTTTGTAATCATCTTTTGGGTAACTTTCCATATACAAGTTTAATTCAGCCGCTAACTTTATAAGTTTTCGTGCTTCCTCTGTTCTAATAAAATTTGGATTGTATTCTTTAATTCCAAACCTAATATAATCTAATGTATCTACATCTTTTAACCATTTTATTAATTGAATTTCCTTACTATTTTTGCAATTTATATCCATATACAAATTATAATCTTCAATCGAATGTGCTGTTATTGCCTTTTTTATAATTTCAACATTACATTCAGATGCATTTAAATATTTTTCTAATATATTTGCCCCGATAAACCCATGATCTTGATTTGATGAATACTTTCTTCCAATATCATGTGCAAATGCCACAATTATCATTGATTCTAAATAATCCTTATTTACTTTTTTCATTACTCCTATCATAAGCATATATATTGCTGTTCTAAATGCATGTTCAATGCCATGCATTTTGTCTGGTAAATATATATTTTTGAAAATATTAAACATAGTCCATATATATTTATAGTTTTGCTTTTCAAGTATTTGTTTTGCTTCTTTTAATGACATTTGTTTTGGAAACGTATCTATTACCGTCTTTAAAAATTTATTTCCTTCAATAGCTGAATCATAAAACAGATCTAATGTAGTATAAATGTCCTTTGTATTAAACAGGTTATATTTTGAAATTATATTATCAGACCATACTTGTACTTCAATATAATTTTCGATTCCATATTTACAATTCTGATTCCATAATTGAGGTAGGGAATATTTGTTAATTAAATCTTTTATTTCATTTAATGTGTATAAGTTTTTTCTATATTCTTTGCCATCAAAAAATGTATCATCAAATGTGGGCATTGAATCTCCATATGTAAATGAAACTACATCTTCTGAAAACAATGAAGAATCTATTACAATGCTTCCAAAAAAGTTTTTAATATTATAAAACCAATTGTCGCAGTTTTCTAAAACTAAATAGTGTGGGTGCTTCAATTGAGGTCTTCCACCTTTTCTAATAAATATTTCTCTCATCTTTTTTTCTGTCAATAATCTTTGATTGATATAGTTTTCATTATATGTTTTGGATGCTAAAGATTTCTCAAGTATTAAATCTAAATAATCTTTACAATCTGAACTATTTATGTCTGTTATCTTAGCGAAAGGTTCTTTAATATCATAAAAATATCTATAAAATTTCATTAAACCCCTCCCAATATACTAAAAAGCAACATATTATTTTTTACATTTTATCACATTTTCAGTATCTTTTCAACACTTATGTGGAAATAATATTGATTTTTCGCCAATTTTTTGTTATAATGGTAATATATTACAGTAAGTAAAAAAGGAGAGATACCATAATGAATCCAACATTATCATTGAAAAGTGTAAATATATCATTAATTAACATTGATGAACGCAATATACCAAGTCAAAATTATTTTTCATATATTTCAAGAATAAGATTCAAGAATATACGCAATATACATATAAAATTACTTGTTCAAGCAAATAATTGTGGTCAAATAATTGGCTACATTTGCAGTTACAATTATAATAAAACCGATGGACATATACGTATAGATGCAGAATTGGATTCCAAATATACCGATTATTTTAATGAAGCTCTCTTCCTGTTTTGCAATTATTTATATACATGCTTTCCAATAAGGAAAATTTATTTTGAAATATGTACAGAATTAGACAATAAACTTATCGCACAATTGAAAAAAGTCGGATTTAAAAAGGAAGCTTGTCTAGTGGAAGATACATTTTATAACAATATGTATTGTGATAAATACATATTCTCTTTAGATATAAATGTATTTTTTGAGGTGTTAGAAAATGGAAAGTAAAAAATTAAGTTGGAGAAATATTACTCTAAAACAATATGAGAAATCATATTTTGATTTTGTATATAGTTGTTATCAAAATTATGAATCTCGTTTTTTGTTCACAAATGATTTTATAATAATTTCAAAAGATGAATTCTGGAATTATTTACACAAAAATATTGATTGCAATTTTCATGATTTTATGATAATAATCGATAATGTTTATAATCTCCCTATTGGATTCATATATACATATAATTATGATAAGCAAAACGATCACATTTACTTTTCTATATACTTGAATGAAAAATCAAGGAAAGGAATTAATGTTGCTATTACAGGTTTTATCTTCTTTGATTATCTTTTTAAATATTATCCTATAAGGAAAATTTATTGCTCTATTTTTGACTATAATACTATAAGTAAAAATGTTTTGAAGAATGCTGGTTTTAAATTAGAAGGTACGCTAAAAGATTATAGATATTACAACAGGAAATACCACGATATGAGTATTTATTCTTTATTTAGGAAAAATTTTTACGATTTAAAAGAAAAATTAAAAAGATAAAAATAGGGCCACTTTCTGTAGCCCTATTTCTTTCAATTTTTTATTGCATATTTTCTAAACATGTAAAACCACAAATATGTATCATGATTTTTTTCTAATAATTTATTTAATATTTCTTCTCTACTCCTAAAGAAATTTGATCTTATAACTTCATGTTGTTTACTATTAAAAAAACAGTCTAATAACAAAATTTTACGAGTATCAAATTTAATGTTTTTTTCTCTCAAATAAGTACATGTAAATAACTTGCATGAAATATTACTGGTTGAACATGATTTATTTTTCATGTATTTGCATAATTTTACGTTTTTAACTAATCTAGGTTCATATATACTAGCATAATCAAAAGAATAACAACATCCCATTGTAGTATGCTTACCGCAACGACCCGCTCGATTTGCTACACATTGATCATTTTTAAAATCACATATATTGCATTTTTTAAATTCATTATCCAAATATGTACATACTGTATCATAAATAAATTCATTTTTCTTTTCTCTTGTGGGCAACAATATTACTTTTATAGCATTTAATATATCATTAAGATAAATTGAATTGTTACAATAAAGTAAAGCTATTATTTTTCTTTTTAAGTAATTAAATTCTAAATTTTTTTTAAATTTATTTGATAATATAAATAGTTTTTCTATATTTTTAATAATATATTTTGAGAATGAATAATCATCATTTAGCTTTGAAACTATAATTATGTTTTTAGTTGCTTTTTTTATTATGTTAGCATTTATCTTAGAAGCAAAAATTAATTTTTTATCATTTATTTTTTTAGAGTTTTTAGATACGATAATAACTTTTTTTATTAGTTTATTTTCTAACATATCAAGTATCTCATCGTTTGTAGAAAAAATATCATTAAAATATACTATCGTAATATCTGTTTTTATACTTCTTACAATTTCATTTATATTTTTATTAATACAAACCGAATAACTATCTATTAGATTAATTGTTTCATTATTTTCTCCCATCATAATTGCTCCTTTTATTATGAATTAACTTCGATTTTAACTTGATTTAATTCTTTTATAATTCTTATTTTATTATCAATACATGATATACTTATTATTTTAGCTATTACTTTTTCATCTTTAATCATATTGCCAATTTTAATTATTGTTATTTCTTTTTGTTTTTCACAATCTATATTAATTTCCTTGATATTATTATTTAATAAATACTCAACGATCTCTACTAATATGTATATTAGCGTTTTTGGATCACATTGGAAAGATGTATATTCATTATCATACTTAAATTTCAAGTTTGCCTTGTTTGCTTCTAAACTAATAGCAAACAATGAATTTAAAATATCTTCTAATGTAGAAACTGTTAACATTGAAATTTTTTCAATCTCCAAGCTCTCTACGATTTTCATTAATTTTCCTATTGCTTCTTTTATATGTTGTGAATATTGCTTCTTTTCTTCTATTGATAGTTCCTGCTCATTAACAGTTATACTATCTATTAAACCTCCTATAACAAAAACTCTTTCTCTGACTTCTCCAATAAATCTATATAAAAACTTCCCAAAAAATTCATTTCTGTATTGTTCAGCTTCAATTTTACGCTCTTGTTGTTTTATCGTTTTCATTAACTCACTCATTTTTATTCCTGAAGATATTTCTAAGAATATTTCATTTGGATCTTTATTTTTATCAATATACCCCTGTATATTTAATGTTTCTAACATTTCTAATTCGGGTTTTTCTTCTGAAAATGCAGTTTGCAAAAACACTATTGTTTCTTTATTAAACTCTCTAAATCTTTTTAAAAACTCTTCTCCTGTCATTTCCGGCATATAGTAATCTAACAAAATTATATCTGTATCGTTTGATTTCAGGTAGCCAAGAGCTTCTTCTGGATTAGTAAAACTGTTTATTTCCAATCCTTTTGAACCCAATAAAGTTTTTAGTGCAAATCCATAATTCTCATCATCATCAACTAATAATACTTTGGTATTTTTAAAATTTAATTCCATTTTTATTCCTCCATTTTTTTTAATATTATATAAAAAGTAGTTCCTTTATCTGTTTCTGTTTCAAAATATATTTTTCCGTTAAATTCATCCTCAATAATTGGTTTTGCTAAATATAATCCTAATCCTGTTCCTTGCATTCCTCTTGTTGTCAAAATTTTTGTAAAAAGCTTATCTCTAATATTTTCTGGAATACCACCTGCCTCGTCTATAACTTTAATTATTATATTTTCATTGTCTTCATTTATATCCACATTAATATTTCCATTAATATTTTTATCTTTATAAGCAAGTATGCTATTCATAATAATATTACTAATTACTTGGTTAAGTTTATTTTTTTCTCCATATACTTTATAGTCATTATTATAATTAATGTTTAAATTACAATGATACTTTATTAATTGATTTTTTATAACAATTTCAATATTTTTTAATACTTCATTAATGTTAAATACTTCTTTTCTTGTTTCTCCTAAATTTCTAAATTGGTCCCTTATACTGCTTACTATTGTTAATATCCTCTTTACGCATTCTTGCATATTATCTAGTATTTTCTTCTTTTCTTCTTTATCATCTATATTGTACAAGCAGTTTATTGACATATTTATTGCTGAAGCAGGATTGTTTATATCATGTGCTATTCCTCCAGCCATTTCACCTAGAATAGACAATTTTCCCTGTCTTACTATTACTTCTTGCTTTTCATTAATTTCTTCAATATTTTCTTGTGTTAATTTTTGAATTTGATTAAAAGCTTCTGTTAATTCTCCGTGTTTCATCATTTGCTGTTGGAATTAATTTATGTTTCAAATCTTTTTTATTTATAATTGTTTTTAGACCTCTTGTTATTAATTCAATGTCCTTAGATAAACTCGTTGCAATATAAATTAATGTTATAAAAATTAAAAATAACAAAACTGCAAATGATATACTTAAAGCTATTAAAAAATCTGCTGAATTTGTACTATACATTACTCCTACTAAGTACTTATTTCCATTATTATCATTTATTTTTATATATGTTCCCTCTCTATCAATGCAATAATAGTCATAAGTTCTATTTTTTTCTTGATTGTTCAAACTATATTTAATAAAAAATTCTGATAATTTAGAATTATTAATTGTTATGTATGTTCCATCTTCCTTAATTATAAATTTTTCCAATTCATAATCATCTTTACTAAATTGGTTTAGTTTAGATATTATTTCTTCCAAACTATATTTTTTACTTTCATCAAAAATATTTCTTAGCTGCTCATTATAAACTTTATAATATATATCTCCTGTATCTCTTGAATTCATCGTATAAGCCAATAATGATGTGAATAGCAAAGAAACTATTATCAAAGGCATTAATTCAAGCAATATCTTTGCCTTTATTTTTAATTTTGGGTTAAATTCTTTTATTTTATTAATGTTTTCTGGATATGCCTCATATAAATCTATAATTATTTTTTTGAATTCACTCTGTGAGAATACATATGTTATTGTTGCAGAAAGGCTTAAAAACAATATAAATACTAACGAAATTTTAAATACTACAATTGTTTCAGCTCCAATACTCAAAAGTATAATTGGCGTTATTATTAATGGTATTAAAATTTGTGCAATATAAAGTTTTATAGGAGTTGCAACACATAATTTGGTTATTTTATCTATTAAATCCTGTTTTTCTTCTATATTCTTTTCTAACCCTCGTGTTAATGTATTTATAGAATATACATTTTTCAATAATAATATTATACTGACGATTGTACATATAAAGCTAATGAGTATAAATTGTCCGTGTATATGGTAGTCCATCTATAGATTTTTGTAGTTCATTGTCTGTGGAATTAGGTGGATAATTTAATATTTTAGGTAACAGCATATATAATAGTAGAATTATACAAATAGGTATCATTAAATATAACGCTATTATTTTATTAGCACTTTTATTTTTTTTCATTTTTCCCCCTTTATTCTATATATTTTTTTACATATTTTCTTATATAACTATTATTAATATTGCACCAATTCAAGTTCAATTTATTTAAGTAATTTTGTGTAAAATCTGAATTTATATTAATATTTTTGCCAAATATTACATTGCTTGTAATATCGTTTATTATTCCTATTATTTCTTTATTATTTTTAATAGAATTTCTAAATTCTTCTTGCGTAACAATTTTAATATTGCTTATGTTTAAAGCTTTTATAATGTTTTTTAATGTAATTTTATTATTATTAGCAATATGAAAGACTTTACCATAACTACTTTGATATTCTAGTATTTTTATTATAAATTCACTACATATATCAACTGGACTCATATCGAACTCATAATCTAGCATCTCATTAGTTACTTTTCCTATCTTTATAAAACTTAATATTCTATTTAAAAAAGCATTTTGGTAGTCATTTTCCTGAAATTTACCATCGCAATATCTTGATGTAATGTTTCCCAGTCTAAATATTGTAACTTCTAATCCTTTTGCCATTTCCTTTAACAAATTATATTCTGCTTCAAATTTTGTTTTTACATATATATTTTTCTTATATGGTTGTCCTATGTATAATGTATGTTCATTAAATTCTTTTGATATTTTTTTATTTGAAACAAAATCTGCTGAAACAGAAATAGTAGAAATATGGTTTAATTTTATATTATATGACTTGCAAAATTCTGCTATATTTTTTGTACCAGTAACATTTATTAACTCAAATATTTCCTTTTTTCCATAATGGTTTACTATTGCAGCTGAATGTATGACTAAATCTATTTTATAGCCCAATTTTTTATATTCATCTTCATCTAATCCTAGTAAATTATTTGATATATCACCTTTTATTACATATATTCTTTTATCTATTTCTCTAAGCAGTTCTTTTCCAAAATAGAAACTTATCTTTTCTTTTAATCTTTCTTTTCCATTAATTCCATTTTTATCTCTTATTAGGCAATAAACATTTGCTTTTGTATTTTTTATCAATTCATTTAATATATGTATTCCTAAAAAACCTGTAGCACCTGTTAATAATACATTGCTAAACTTAATTTTTTCACTTGGATCTTTCTCATTAAAGTTATAATATACATCGTCTTTTAATTTATCGTTTTCATCAATTTCTTGATATAATGTATCATTAATTTTTCTAATTGTTTTTTGTTCGTAAAATTTTTGAATACTAACTTCATATTTTTGGTCTAATAATTCAGCTGTTATTCTCATTAAAGTTAATGAATCAGCTCCTAAATTCAAAATATCATCATCTATTCCTACATTAGTTATATTCATTTCCTTTTCTACAATTTTCTTTAATGTTTTTTCAAAATCATTTCTAGGTGCTTCATATTTATTTTCTCTTTCCACCGTATATTTTATAGTACTTAGTGCTTTTCTATCTGCCTTTCCATTACTATTAATAGGTATTTCTTTTAGCTTAATAAAATAGTTTGGTATCATATATGTTGGAACTAAGTCTTTCATATATTTCTTTAATTCATCTATTTTTACATCTTTATTACAAACAATATAAGCTACTAAGTGAGAATCTTTATCTGAATCTTTTTTTGCTAGTACAACACATTTTGATATACTTGGATGCTTCAAAAGTTTAGTTTCAATTTCTCCTAATTCTACTCTAAAACCTCTAATTTTTACTTGGTTATCAATTCTGCCTTTATAATATAAGTTTCCATCTTCCTTTAAAATTGCACTATCTGCTGAACAATACAATCTTTCTTTTTTGTTAAATGGATTTTGAATAAATTTTTGGTTGTTTAGCTCAGGCCTGTTTAAATACCCCCTACATACACCATCTCCAGAAACACATATTTCTCCTTCTATCCCTATAGGTAGCAATCTATGCTTTTTGTCTAATATATATGTTTTCAAAGTAGGTATTGGAAGGCCTATATTGGATTTGCTCGATAATAAATCCATTTCACTTAATTCTTTAAAAGTAACATGAACGGTGGTTTCTGTTATTCCATACATATTAATTAGTTTTGTAAAAGAATATTTATCTTTCCATTTTTTTATTAAATTAGGTTTCAAAGCTTCTCCACCAAAAATTATATATCTAACCTTTAATGAAGTATCATCGTTTTTCATTTCCTGTTCTAATAAGTTGTAAAAAAATGTTGGTGTTTGATTTAATATAGTTACCTTTTCACTTCTTAGTAATTCAAGAAATTCTTTTGGACTTTTGGCTATATCTTCTGGAACTAGAACTAGTTTTCCTCCATATAATAATGCTCCATACATTTCCCAAACAGAAAAATCAAAAGCTACTGAATGGAACATAGTCCATACATCATTTTCATTGAAATCAAACAGGAATTTATCATTTTTCATTAGTCTTACAACGTTTCTGTGTGTTATCATTGCACCTTTTGGTATCCCTGTAGATCCAGAAGTATAAATTATATAAAGTAAATCATCTATATTGTTTTTTATCTTTAAATTCTGATCATTAAAATCATAAATATTATCATCTTCTAGATTTATTGTTTCTATATCCAATTTTAAATCATTAGATTTTTTATTTGTTAATAATAACTTTGCACTGCTATCTTTAAGCATAAATGAAACTCTTTCTTCTGGATATGATAAATTTATTGGTAAATAGCAACCTCCTGCTTTTATAATTGCCAAAATTCCGATTATCATTTCTAAGCTTTTATTAATTCTTATTCCAACAGGCACATCTCTTGTAACACCTTTTTCTACTAAATACCTAGCTAATCTATTAGCTTTACTATTTAATTCTTTATATGTAATTTTTTCGTTATTTATACTAACAGCTATTCTATTTGGCGTTTTTTCTGTTTGTTCTTCAAAAATGTTATAAACTGTCTTATTCTCTGGATATTCTGCTTCTGTCATATTTATTTCTTTTATTAATTTTTTTTCATCATTCGTAACAATATCTATATCATCTACTAAAAGATTATCATTACTTATAATTTGGTTAATTATAAATAGCATTCTTTTATGCAGATTATTAATATCATTTTCTGTTAATTTTTGTGTTTGATAATCATAATAAATATTAATTCTGTTTGTTGCGTCTATGTCTGAAATATGAATGTTTAATGTTTCAGATATATTACCATTAAAGTCCCATTTTGCTGAATATGGTATTTCAGAATCATTTGCTCCAGTTTTAGCATTTTGATAAGAAATGATAATATCATATAAGCCTCTACTAACGTTAAATTTTTCTCGTATATAACTTAATAGTTCTATATATGGATATCTTTGATGTCTTAATGTTGTTAGTACCTCTTTTGTAGTTTGTTCAAATAAATCTTTTATACTACTATTTTCAAGTAATATAATATCAATTGGTATTGTATTTACATACATTCCAAGCGTTGATTTCTCTTTTATATTTTTTCTATTTAATATAGGTGTTCCCAATGTTATTTTGTCTAATCCCAAAATTCTTGAAAAATATATAGAATAAATAGAAAGCATAAAAGTAAAAATAGAAACATGATTTTTTGAACAATAGTCTAATATTTTATCACTTTCATTTTCAGATAATTTACATTCTATTCTATTTGCATTGCTATTTAGTTTATCATCAATATCTTTATATAATGTTGCTAATTCAGGTAATACTTTATATTTATCTTGCCAATATTGTTTATCTTTTTCAAACCTATCACTGTCCAAATAATTGTTCTCTTCCTCTATATAATCAATATAGGAATAACTATCATTATCTGTATCTCTGTTATTCAATAAATCTAAATAGTTTTTCATCAATTGTTTGCAAATTAGTGTACTTGACCACGCATCTGAAATAAGATGACTATGTACTATATTGCAGCCACCTTTTCCATTTGGAAATTTAAACATAGTAAATCTAAACAAATTCTCTTTACTATGACTAAAAGGCTTCTTTACTAATTTATCAATTAAAATATTTAGCTCCTTATTGTTTTTTACTTCAATTAAATCAACTTTATATTCTTCATAATTTGAAAAAGTCTGTTTTGGTTCATTATTTATTATTTCAATTTTTGTTCTCAATGCTATATTATTTTTTATAATTAAATTTACAGCTTGAGATAATACTTCAAAATTTACTTTTTTATCAATCTGAACTGTACCAGAAATATTCGAAATTGATGTGTCTTTAAAAAATTGCTCACTATAATAGATTGATTTTTGTGGATTTGTCAAATTATACATTTTATTATTCATATTCATTACCTACTCTTTTTTATAGTATCACAATAGTTTTAAAAATTTTGTCGAAATATTGTATATTAATACAATTGTAATTCTTTGAAAAATTCATTAAATTGTTTTTTTATCCTTTGTATAAAATTTATATTAGATGCAAAAAATAAATACTGTATATCTGCCAAATCATTGGTAATTAAAAAACACCATAGTTTCAAAAAATTATCTTCATCATTTTGATATACTGAATGTATGAGTGCTGACATAAAAAACTTGAAATTCTTTTTAGTAAATGCATCCTCTTGAATTCTTTTTATATAACCTTCTTCCTTAATTAGAAATTCATCTAATAATTTTGCAAACTCGTGTTCCATAAATACTCCCAGATAATATATTCCATGTAAAGTCTAACACAAAAAAGATTTTTTTTCAAGTTTTAGTCCACATTAGGTCGTATATTAACACATTAAGATTTTTTTTAAAATTTGATATGCTTATATAGGAGGCTGTATTATGATTTATGAGAATGATAATGATAGAGAAATTCTTTTAGGTAAAATGTGGCAAGCTGCAAGAAAAGCTAAAGGTTTTACTCAAGAATATGTTGCCGAAAAATTAGATCTAGGTCCACGATACCTTTCTGATCTTGAAAGAGATAAAACAATAGGTAGTATAAAAACATTAATAAATTTATGTAATATATATGAAATTACTCCAACTTATATACTGCAAGACTATTTAAACATAGATAAAGATTTAAAAATAGATTCTGAATTAATAGGATATTATTCTTTAAATAAAAGAGATAGAGATTTAATTATTAAAATGATTGAGCAAATGAATTCAAGTTATGAAATCAAAAAAAGCGAGGAATAAAAACAAGTTTTATTCTTCGCTTTTATATTTTTAGTTTTACACTTCTAATGAACCCAAAATTAACTTAACTCCAAGTGAAAAACCTTTTATAAATTGAATTTCTGAATCAATACTTTGTAATTGCGTTTGTAATTCCATATATTTATTATATATCTCTTTGTCTTGATTATTTAAACTGCTCAATATTTTATTTGATAATTCTATACTTTCTTTCCTAATTCTTGCATATTCCTCTGATTTAATCTCATCTTGTGATGGTTTAATTCTTCCATTATATAAATCTTCTAGTATTTTCTTATATTCTTTCATATATACCTCCTAAATTATAAATTATCATACATTCAAATAGTAAAATCTCATATATAGATAATTAATAAAATAATGAAAATATAAGAAAAATAGAATTATCATATAAATTTTTATTATTTTTCGAAATCCGCAAAATTAGGACATATTGCTACTAATATTTCTTTTACAATCCTTAACTGTTTCTCATCACACCTATCAAGAAGGTTATTAATTATCTCTCTATCCGAATATTCTTTATTTTCCTTTTCCATATATTCACCAAATAGCAAAATGTCAGAAGAAACATTCATAGCTTTACTAAATTGATATAATGTATGAATACTACAGCTCTTCTTACCACTTTCTATCCTATTTATAAAATTTTCTGTTCTATCAGATTTTTCAGCCAATTTTTCTACCGTCATCCCTAAACTATTTCTTGCATTTTTTACTCTTGCACCAAAATTTTTCCAATCATTATATTCTTTTCCATTCATAATCTATTCCTCCAACACTAACAGGAATTTTAAAAACTCCTATCAGTATTATTCCATAAATGTCGCTTTTTTATTATTGTCTGTTAGTTACAAAATATTATTCCTAATAGGAATAATAGGGATAAATAAAAACACGATTGAAAAAATCGTTATAAATCACTAATTTATTCTTTCTTTTACAATTTCTAAATACTTTTTATTAATTGATTTGTAGTAATCTATATCTTGTTCTGTTATAACCTTATTTTTTACAATTCCATCTTCTTGCATAGAATCAACATATAAATTATTTAGATTATTTAAAATGCCGAATATTTTATTTTTATCTACATTATGAGCCTGTAATACAGCATAAACATAAACATTGTTAGAAAAATGATCTAATTCTTCATCTAAAATTTCAGGAAAATCTTTTTTCACATCACTTTTAATTTTGTTAATCACTTCATCTTTAAACTCTGTATTTAACATCTCGCCATAAACATTCATCAATTTTTCTTTTTCAGATTTAAAATATTCTATAGCTCTAAAGTATTCATTAATAGCCTCATCAACAGCAATATTTTTTTCATACAATATATCTTTAGGTTCATTATTTTTTATTGATAAATGTAATATGTCTCGTTTTTCAGTAATAACTCTTTTCAATTCAGCTAAACTTTTCATATATACCTCCTTCTCTTTATATTAATTTATTCATTTAATAGTTTTGAATGATTGACCTTTCAATAATAACATAAAAAAATGGTAAAATCAATACATTATAGAAGGAGCTTAATTATGAATAGTAGAAATAAATATTCTATTTTAGATGGGAAATTAAATGTAACTGGAACTAATATTAATTATTATAGATTAAAAAAGGGATTATCTGCTCAACAGTTATCTGATAAACTAATAATGCTTGGTTTAGATATACATAGGCAAGCAATTTTCTCTATAGAATCAGGAAAAAGAACAATTACTGATTATGAACTATGTGCTATAGCAGAAATTTTGGGTATTACTACAAATGATTTGTTAGAAAACTATGTTACACTTATAAAAAATGAATTAAAATAAAAAAGATTACCGTTATTTTTTTAACAGTAATCTTTTTTATCTTTATGCCACTTTTTTTAATGTGTATGCCACATTAAAATCTTCATCAAAAAAATCTTTATAATCGTTTATGTATTTTATATTAATGTTATAGTTAAGTGGTATTAAATCTCTGAAAATACGATTAATAATATAATCTAAATTTTCATTTGCTTGTGGTAATCTAATTACAAATGTAATGTCCTTTATTATAGTTTTCTCAATTTCCTTTAAAATTATATATGAATTAGAAATGTTTTGAAAAGCTAACATTGGAGCATTTATAGTTTCTTTGATTAAATTACCTAAAATGAAGTTATCTGTAATTATTACACTATTTGAATTATTAGTTATATTGTTTTTCATAATCCAACTTTTTGCGTTTGTTCCATTAATCTTATTATTACTTGAAAACCATATATCTTGATTATTATTAAAAGGTTTATCTAAATGTATTGAAAGTCCTTGTATATATTCATTTTCATCAAATATAGGTACAAAGAAACCATCATATCTATTAAAACACCAATGCCAATCTTCTTCTTGAAAAAATCCAGGAATACCTGCAAGATTATATTTTCTTGATAGTTCTGAACCTATGATTCTTCTTTTAATATAATTTTTAGGAATTGTCCTATATAACCCTTCATCTATTGAACTATCTAATAAACCTAAACCTTTTAGATATCTTTTATGCTGACCTTCTAATTTTAACATATTTAAAAAGTCTCTATAAATAGAATCTCTTATTTCAATATCTGCCAGTAAATTTATTGGACTAATTTCTATATGAGATCTATCTTGTGAATAACATTCTTTTTCAAGTAATTCTCTGTATGCTTTTTTTGTATCTATTCCTTTAACTCTAGCATATAATCCTACAGAATAACCACCATTACCACAACGCATACAATGATATTTATTATCTCTTGTATTTAAGCTCATTGTAGGTATTTTGCTTAATTTATTATATCCGGCAAAACGGACAAATACATTTTGTTTCAAATCCTTTTTCCTCGACCAATTCTAAACATAAATGATATGCTACATTCATAATATCAATATGCTGTTTAACAGCTTTATAATCTAATGAATTCATATATTTCATCCCTTCTATGCTACAAGCTGTAGCTCTTGCATTTCATATTTTTCTAACTTCTCAATAAAAGAATTCGCACAAGTTTGTATTTTACAACCTAGCTCTAATACTGTTTTAGGATCACCTTTGGCCCATTTAATAATATAATTGAAACTACAAGGTGAAGTATCAAGTCCAAAATGATATGCTACTATATAGGCAACTGATTCAACAAATACTTCAGATAAATTTCTATCTTTTGAATAATCAAAATCATCATATAAACTATGTGCAAGCTCATGTAGAAGAACTGCTGCCTTATCATTTAAAGACATAGTATTTTTGATAGCAATTTCTTGTTTTTTACTATCATAATATCCCTTACAACTACCAGTAAGCTCTTTTTCAATTACTGGGATATGACTAAATGATATTAACTTTTCATATAGATACCCCATATCATTTGAATTTATATCTTGCGTTTGTATAGGAATGGCATCTCCTTTTGTATGAGAAATGTCATAAACATATACATATCTGTATGCGTTATATTTAACAGTTTTAACTTTTTCAACCACTTTGCCATCTTCAATAGCTTTTACTTTTTTATTATACTGTCTTGGAATAGGTGCTACTATCCATATTTTTTTTGCATCTTCAGTAAGCTCTCTTTTTAGTTTTAACCATTTAGCTTTACCGTGCAACTCTTGTGGCATCTGGAAATTGGCTAAAGATTAAAATACGGTTATTAAAACTATAATCCCTAAAGTTCTTTTGAAATTTTAAAAATTTCTCATAATCTCCATTCTCTACAATACTTTGTAATTTTTCAATAACCTTGTCAAATATTTCTTTTGTCTTATTTTGCATAATTTATGCAGCTCCTTTCAATATAATATTTTCCCATCTGTCTAAAAATTTTAATTGTTTTTCATTTGGATCATTATTGTTTTTTATTCTACTTTGCACAACTTTATTATTTTTAACTTCAACTGTAACAAGCGATTTTTTTGGATTTTGTATGTCTCGCATAAAATAAATATCACAAGTTCCATCAGCATATTTTTCAGCATATGTTCTAACACAATTATTTTGTTGTTTACTTTCATCTTGTAATGCTTTTAGATTTGGTGCTGGCAATATGATAAATTTATTGTTTTTATATTTATATCTTGATAGCTCTTTACCACGCCTTTTAATAGCTTTTTGAACTAATACTTTACTTTGAATTTCATATTGTTTCTCTAATTTATCATGTTCTTCTTTTAAGTTTTTAGGAAAAGCATATCTATTATTTTTCAGGTCTAAACCAAGCATTTTTGCGAATCTTAAATAATCTTTGTATAAATATGTTTTCACTTTTTTATGGTGTATTTTAGAATATTTTATAAAACGACTCAGACTAATATAATTTGAAATTTCCTCTAAATCGCTTATACTGTCACCATAACTTACAAAATGCTGTAAATATTTAATCTTCTTGATATCTTTTTCTTGTAATAATCTCAATAGCTTTAATTGTAGATATGTAATATTATTTTTTTTCATAAATGGATAATAATCTTTTGAAACTCCAAAAATTTCTTGAAAACTGCCTTTACTTCTAAACTCATCCGATCTTAATGCTAAGTTATATAATTTCATCTTTGTCAACAATTCTGTTTTACCTATATCATGTTTATTTGATATAAGCTTAGGTAAATCAATATATGAGCAATGTTTTGCTATATCCCATATACAAGAATATTGATATATAGTATTTTTAAGTAATTTTTTTATATTATTAGGAAATACTATTGAATAATCTATTAAAGAGTAATTTCTAGTATATTCCCTCCATTTTACAGGATAAAAATAGTTACTATCTCCGTGACATATATGAATACAGCCTTGACACTTTGAAACTCTTTCGTTTACAAAGACATCTCTATACCAATTATTATTAGGTATTTCTCTTGCAAACTCTACAACTGATGAATGATGTTCATGTAGTGCATCTATTATTGTTTTTAATTCAAAATACCTAACTATAAAAGTATCATTTACTTTATCTAAAATAGACAAATAATCCTTAAATTGATAATGCCTTAAATTACTTCTTTTAATTAAGTATTTGTTATGGCAATTAGGACATTTGACTTCTTGATTAACTTTATTTTTGCTAATAAAAGTATTCTTACAATTAGTACAATAGCATTGATTCTTTTTAGATTTTATAACCAAGTTATGATATTGGGCTTGTTTATCTACGAATTTATCCCAGCCTTTTGGAAGACTTGAATAATTATCTATCTGCCTTAATATTTCCCTATGTGTAACTTTAATGTAACCCATTATTTTGACACCTCCTGAAATAGAGTAATTTGACTATCTTCTAGCTTTTTTTCTTCAGGTTTTGTTTCTTCTTTTTTAGTCTTTTTTTCATTCTCTTTTATTACTTCAGCAGGAGTAGGAGGCATTACACGTTTTTCTTTTAATCCTAGTTCATCATTGCTTTTAGTAAAATATGTAACAGCCCATAAGTAAACCATTCTATCACTTATCATAGCAACATTATCTATTTTTTGTTTACTTGCTTTTTCATATATAAATTTATACATTTGTTTTATAGATTTTTCTTTATTGTTAAAATATTCGTATAGATCTGTTCTTGTTTTTAAATAATCAAAAATAGCTGAAATATTACAATTATTCATTTCTAAGACTTCAGCTTCTAATCTTTCTAATCCTTCCATTTTTAACCCTCCTAATAATTTGATTCATAATTTTTTATATTCCTTTTATTTCAATAAATCTCGTATATAAATCTGTCTGTGCTCAAGTTTTCATATAACCTTTGTATTTATCAATTCCATATTTTTCGATTTTATTTTGTTTCTCTTTTTTTACTGCATCTAATACCTTGTCAAGTTCTGTGTAGTTAAAAAAATAAGAAACAAGGTTATCTTTACTGATAACCTCATTTCCAACATAATCTTTTAACACATTAAAGCGATAATGGTACTTTTTTTTTACCTTTATGATCTGCAATTCTTATGCCACAAGAAAGCCCATAATCTAGTTTTAAATATATTGAACTTGTACTATGTGAATTATAACGATGTACTATAAATCCAATTTCAAGTAGTTTGGGTATTAGATAGTTTGCTACATCATTACCATTCATAATATTAAGCTGCCTTTTCTTGTATTGTATCTGCTTGTAGATAGATTTCTTTGTCTATTGTTTGTGTAATCGTTTTTAAATATGGTTTTATCATTTTAATTTTATGCTCTGGTATATTAATCTCTGATACTCTTGCAATTTTATCACCATAGGCAGTAGGGGCAATTACTAAATCACCAACTTCAACTTTTTTATTGATATAATAACTGTATGCTTTTCCGCCAAATGTTTTAGGTTCATAATTATCTTCATATTTTACACTAATAATATTTGTTTCCATTCTATTTTTCCTCCAATTCATCGTAATACTCTTTTAAATCTTCAAATAATGATTTTTTATTTTGTAATACATAAAAACCAGCCATTGGATGCACAAAAAGTCCTATTACATTATTTTTTAAAAAATATGTTTTATCTATTTCATTTATTAATGCAGTTGCTTCATCAATAACAAAATTCATATCTTCTTCATCAACTTCGTTTTTAGGATTTTTTACATATTCTATTTGGTCTTTCAAGTTTTGTATTACATCTTTAGCCTTTCCAATAATTTCTTCATCATCATTTTTAAAAAATTTTTCATTACATAATTTATGAAAATATCTATTTATAAAAAATTGTTTTAGCATAATTCAAATTCTCCTATCTATCAAAATGGAAGATCATCAGATGCTAAAGAAGAGGCATCAATATTTTCTACTTGTGTATTATTAGTATTTGCTGGAATATTACCATATAAAATGCTTTCATCTGGACCTTGTTTTTTTAAACTATCTGCGAAATTAATTTCTTCAGCAATAATTTCTGTTACATATCTTTTTTGTCCGTTATTGTCTTCATATGTACGAGTCTGAATCCTACCACATACACATATTTGTAATCCTTGTTTTAAATATTTTTCGACAAATTCTACAAGTTTTGAATATACTACTATGTTTATAAAATCTGCTTGTCTTTCTTCTCCTGGAGCAACATATTTTCTATTTACAGCAAGTGTAAAATTAGCAACTTTAGTATTATTCTTTTGTGATAATCTAATTTCTGGAGCTTTTGTAAGCCTTCCTAATAATATTGATTTATTCATAATTTTTTACCTTCCTTTCTAATCTTCTTGTCTAATGACTATAAATTTTATAATTTCATCAGTAATTCTGTAATTTCGTTCTAGTTCTGAAATAAACCCAGCATCAGATTCAAAATTTATAACATAGTAAAATGCTTTAGAGTTCTTTCTAATTTCGTATGCTAGTTTTCTTTCTCCAATTTCTTCTGTCTTAATAACTTTTCCATTTGCAGAAATTAGTTTTTTAATTTTATTAATTACATCTTTTCTTTGTTCTTCTGTGATTTTATTTGATATTAAAATAACTGTTTCATATTTGTTCATAATATTTTTCCATCCTTTCTATTTATGCTGCCATTTTAAAGATTTCTCTTTTATTTCGTTCAGCATTTTTTTGTTTCATAATTCTTTGATTTGTATAGTATTCCTCCAAGTATTCATCTTTGTAAAGTTCTACCTTTCTCTGATGTTTTCTAAGTTTAAACATATTTGTAAATTTTCTAATGTCCTTTTTCTTCATAGATACCCTATGATTATTTTTTATAGAAACAATTAAGAATATTCCAAGTAAGATATTTTCTCCCAAAATTCTATTAAATTCATCTACTTTAGCATTTTTATTTGCTATAAGTACAGTAGTTTCATTTAATTTAACTCTATATAAATCATCTCCTATAAATGCTTTTATAAATTTAGTGCTTGCAGGTATTTTTACAACCTGAACTTCCTTATTTGGCATAACTAATAAAACTTTAATTTTCATATGTATTTTCCTTCCTTTATTTTAAATTTTTAATAGATAAAAGACAGATAAAATCTGCCTTTTTTATAATATTATGCAGCCTGTGGTAATTTGGCTGTTTGATTTTGGATTTCTTTTTGTGTCTTTAATGTTGTAGCTCCGCTAATTATAGGTTTTATAATTGTAGACTTGCCTGTGTTATAATCAGAAATAGTAAGAGGGTGTCCTTTTTCAACTTTTGATATGATAATTTGTGTATTTTTTGAATAATCCTTAATAAAATCATAATCTGCACAACTTTCATAATCGTCAATAAAAATAGGAAAGTTAGCTCTTGAAATTTGATTAAACATATTAGCAAACTCTAAAGCTGTAGCAATAGTTTCAGAACGAGATAAATCTGCAAGTGGAGTATTTTTATACGTGATTACAAAATCCTCTTTAATTTCACCTGTAGTTTTGAGTACAGAATAGAACTTAATATCAACATCTTTTAAATATTCCTTTGCTAATTTCATCTTTTCTTCAATGTACCCGATATATAACTTTTGAGCTACTTTTTTAGTATTGTTTAGATTATCAATAAATTTATTTTTTTCTTGCTTTTCACTATTAAATTTGTCTATGTCAGCTTTTGCAGCACTTATATTTTTTTCTTTAATAGCAATTTCATTATTAAACTTTTGAATTTCTTGGTTTTCTTGCTCTAGTGATTTTATACTTTCCTCGACAACTGCAATTCTTTTTTGCTTTTCAATAGTAGGATTTCCTTCTAGTGCATGATATTTACATCTTTCTATTGCGTGTTTAGATTTTAGGTCCTTAATTTGTGTTTCTAATAAATTTCTTTTGTCAAACTTTGAAACAAGTTCATTATACATACTTTGAATTGTTAGATTTTTGCTTTCATCTTGTATTTTTTGGTTGCAAGTAGGACAAGTACAATTACTTCCATTTTTAATGCTTAAATATTTTTGCTTTCCGGATTTCATTGATTGTTCCAATTCATTAAACTCTGTTTCCTTAGATAAAATTTCTTTTTCTAGGCTTTCAACAACTTTCTTTTGATTCTCTTTATCAACTAATTTTTCATTAGTATTTAAAAAGGCAAGTTCTTGCCTAGATAGTGAAAGCTCCTCATCTTTTTCAAATGTTTTATAATGTGGTAATTTCTCATTTGCAATATTTTCAGCATATTCTATTTTTCCATTTAATGATGAAATATGAGAATCAACTCGTTTTATATCTGAATTAAGTTCAGTTATATATGAAGGAATATCACTAGGTACACCTTCTAAAAGCGATTGCTCTTTTTTAGATAAATTGCTATATGCAACATCCATACAAATATTAAACATATTGAAATTTATAAATTCTGTTTGTTCTTCTGGCGAAAGAGTTTCAAAGTTTTTTTCCTTGTCTGTATAATACTTCTTAATTAGTGCTTTCTGTGTATTTATGTCCAATCTATCAAAAATTTCCTTTGGTCTAATGTCTGATAAATATTTATCTACCATTTCTTTTTGTTCTGCTGGCTTTTTAGATAGAAAATATAAAGGATTTATAATAGATAAAAATAATTTTTTATCCTTATAAAAATTTATAAGCTCTGTTTGATTAATAGGCTTACCATCTAATGCAATAAAATTACCCTTACTAGAATACTTATTTTTACCTCTAACTAAAATATGTTTCATACCGTTATTATCAGTAAAATGTAATTCTCCATAAGAGCTATCACAATGTTTATTTACTAAACAAGCTTTTTCATCTCCAGATAAATTTGTGCCAAGCATTATATTTATAATTGCGTAAAGTAAATTACTTTTTCCAGACTTATTTTTCCCTGAAATAGAAGTAATATCATATAAATCGGTCTCAAATATTTCTTTAAATTTCCTAAATCCTTTGGTTTTCACATAATTAACTCTCATAGTTATTTACTCCTTCTTTTATTTCTTGAATATGGTTTTCGTATATGTTCTGGTAAAAGCCAATCTGTTGTACCATCCTTAAATCTTACATGATAATCTTTATAATAAGGATCACGCTCGATGACAATAGCTGGTACATTTCTATACATTTTGCCATTATTCTCACCAGGACCATATACAATAACCTTTGTTTTATTTTTAAATTCATTGTGCATTGTATATTCTCCTTTATTATTAAATTTTTTATTTTTTGAACATTGACTTTCAACTTTTGCATATGTATAATATAGAAAAGTTAATTTAGAAATGACCTTTCTAAATATAAATAAATGTAGTAGTTTAAGAACTTATATTTCCCAATCTTAAGCTGCTACTTTTTTTAAAGTTTTTTCGATAAATTCAAGCTTCACTGCAAATTTTCTTCCTTTAATTTCTGATACTTCTAGTCTTACAAATGTTCCCAAATCACATTTTTCAAGTTCTGTTGCATCTTCAGGACGAATAGCAATACTACTTATTTGATCTTTCATATCAGCAAATTCACCGATTAAATAGTCTCTATCTGCAATCTTTTCATTAAATGTACTTAATAGAGCGTAACAATTTTTAAATTGTTCATCTTCAACGGATGTTTGCTTCTGATTTTCCTTATTATCTGTTTCTTTTTTAGTTTCTTCAGATTTTTTAGATTTGCTTTTTGTAGTAGCCTTTTTAGTAGTTGTTGTACTTGTTTCTTCTTTTGATGGTTCTATTACTTTTACAGGTGCATCAACTTTTTTTGTAGTTTCAACTTTAAGTGGGGTAGTATTAGTTTTTACTACATCATTATTCACATTTTGTTCATTATTTGTGGATAATTCCTTTGGTTTTTCTGTTATTTCTGGAATTTGTTTTATAGATTCAACATTTTCTTTTTTCAAAATATCTAAGACATAATTATTGAAAGTTTGACCTAAACTATTAGATTGTTCAATTTGTTTTAAGAATATAATATGACGACCTTTAATTGACTTTCCTTGTGCTTTCTGTAATTTTATATAGTCATCTAGCTTATTTATTGATGTTTGACCTGTTATTTTCATTAAAAAAATACGGTCAGTACTAACATTTGGTATTAAGAACTTAAGCCAACCTATTCTATTACAAGCACATTTTCCATATTCATTTTTTTGTCTGTATTGACAATTATATGTATCACAATTTATCTGTTGCCATCCATTTTTAATTCTTTGAGTTGCTTGATTAGAACCTTCTGGACTGCGACATACTTCGCCACTTTGATTATATCTAACATATTTTTTAGATAATGGCTCTTCATCAAAGAATTCTATTTCTATACTTTGTTTACCCTTGAATAGTTTATTAAACTTATCTAAATATGATTTCATATACTCGTCATCAGATTTTGCTATAAAATAGCCATATTCGATTACTTTATTTTTGATTTTTTCTCCGTGTTGAATTCTACCGGATAATTGGTAAATTTACTAATTTTGTTTGTTGCATTTTTAATACCTTCCTTTCTTATGCAGCAACTAATTCTTGCATACAATATTGATTAGCACTTACCCTGGTTAAATCTATTGTATAAATAGGATAGATGCTTGAATTTACTACACATATACCGGTTTGCTCTTTTAAAATTCCCAAATCTATTAATTGAGGTATCATTGTAGGTTTAAATTTGCAATCTACAACGATTTCATTTTCTTTTAATACTCGCTTATTTTGGTCTAGTGTAATATCTGCAAAATGTGCTGTTTCATTTGTTTCTGGATCAATTCCAAATAGACTTAGTTGTAAATTTCCATTTTTGTAATATGAACTATGGATAAAACAATTTTCAAATACCATTTCGTATAGTTCAAAATTAAAACCACTTTCCATAACTAAAATCTCCTTCCATTATTTTTGTGTAAAAGATTTTTTGATTAAATCCTCCTTTCCTTAAATTTGGGACAAAAAAAGAGAAAGTACTTAAGTTATGGGGGAATAACTTAAAATTACTTTCTTTTATTTTAGAGCATAACAATTATTCTATATATTTATTGAATGCTAAATCCCATCTTTTGCTACATAAAAAATATGTAGAACTACTTACTACTAACTATAATTTAGTAGTTATGCTTCAGAATTTAATTCTGAAGATAGTTATAGAACCAGTCTATAACATAATCTTTATACACAATTATATTGTATAGAGTTTTTTAATAAATTTCAATAAGCATGCCTCAAAAAATTTTTTCATTGATATACGGAGCTTTTTTGACATTTTTAGTAGGGAATTTAAAATTATTTTTTTGAATTCTTTTGTGTGTTTACAGTATCAAGGAAATGCGAGACACAAAAAAATTTTATTTCAACATTCTAATTTTTCGACATTTTATATACAATAAAGCAAATGGAAGGAGGAATATATTAAAATGGAAAATTATTATTTTACATTCTGGATTGCAAAATATGGAAAGAAGGAATTTACAGAACTTATAAATAAAGTGGCAGGAAATGCTACAATACCAAAAGAATTAAAAGGTAAAGTTGATAAAGATGAATACCTATTCTACTACTTTTGGGTAGTTTATTGTATTATTTCATTAAAACATTTCGGATTAAATTTAAAACAAATATCGTTTATGCTTGAACTATGTTTATCAACAGGAACAAGCAAACTATTTCCACCAGCTGAAATATTAGAAGTTCAAAAAGATATAATTCCAGACATAGTAAAATACATTGAAAAAGATTTATCAAATAAAGTAGGAGAGTGATTTTTTATGGAGAACCCAAATTTAATTGATTACTTATACGACAAGAAAGTAGAAGATATGTTATTTACATTAAAAGACAAAGAGTTTGATGAACTACAAAAGAAAATAACAACAGCAGATAAAGAAATTAATAAATTTATTGAACAGAGAGTACATCCTAAAAGTAGAAAGTTATTAAGAACGCTATTTGTTAATTATAGCAATGCTGTATTTATAAGTACAGCAAGAGAAAATCAATTATACTATAGATATGGTGTAGAAGATGGTACAAAATTTCTAATTGCATCTTTATATGGTAAATAGTAAATGCTCTATATGTAATGTATAGGGCAAAAATTTAAAGCAAAGAAAATGTAACATAACTACACTTACGATACATTTTTTGTTTTTTTTCGCAAAATATGACAAAAAAATGTAACATAATTGAGTAAAATAGTATATAAAAAATGTAACATAATTGAAAGAGGTGATTTTAGTGGAAGAGGCATTTTTAAAATTCATGAAAGATAATAGATTATCAGATAATACTTGTAATAGTTATATAAGTGATTTAAAAAAATTTAAAGAATATTATTTTGATTCTTATGGTGAAGATTTGCAAATTCTAATACATGCCGATATTATAACATATCGTACCTATCTGCAAAAACACAATAACACATATAAAACTATAAATAGAAAACTTGCAGCATTAAAACAATATAACTTATTTTTAATAGACCAGAAAAAACAAGATACACTTGCAATACAAGATAAGGATTATTACAAAATACAGCAATCAATAATTCCAAAAAAGATTCCTTCTCAACAAGAAATAAATAAATTAAAACATTTTGCAAGTAGAGATGAAAAAAAACCTAAAAGAGATTATTGTTTTATATCAATTTTTATATATGGTGGATTAAGAGAATCTGAAATAGTAACAATAAGATTAATAGATATAAAATTGGAAGATAGATTTATTAATATAATTGGTAAAGGTAATAAGTTCAGACAAATAGTTATTAACTCAATTATGTATGATGCAATTAGTGAATATTTAGATGAAAGAAAAGAAATACAAACTAATAATCCATATCTCTTTATAGGACAAAAAAATAAAAATAATACTAAACCCCTAAACAGAAACTTTTGTAATAGATTACTTAATAAATATAAAGATATATGTAATATTAAAGATCTACATCCTCATATGTTACGTGCATACTTCTGTACAAATGCACTTCATAATGCTGGATATAGTATAGACCAAGTTGCAAATCAAGCAGGACATTACAGTTTAAATACTACAAAAGGTTATCTATCAACAGATCAAGAAAGTATTATTTCTCTTGCTGATAAACTTTAACAAAATATACCTTATAATAAATATTATATTATGGTATATTATATATAAATTATTGGAGTGTGATATTTATGTATTTGGATATAGAATTTTCCAAACTTTTTAAAAATAAACACGGAGTAACAATATATAATAATATAATTTCAGAAATAAAAAAAGAAAGATCTGAAAGTTGTGATAATAACTATATTGAAGCTATTTTTAGAGTTGCATTTTTTGGTTGTTTTGGGCTTGATGAAAATGCTCTAAATAATATGCTTAAAGATATAAATTATAAAGAAGATCTTGCATATATAAATAAAATTCATAAGAACTCTATTAGAAATATTAGAAATTATATAATAGAAGCAAATAAATATTGACATTATTATATTCTTTTGGTAAATTAATATAAAATACAAAATATGTCGAAGTATGGCAGGTGGAGGTGAATAAAGAATGAATAAAGCTGATTTAATTGATGCTATAGCAAAGGATACAGGTCTTACAAAAAAAGATTCTGAAAAAGCACTAAATTCTGTTATCGAAAATATATCTAATGCACTTGCAAAAAAAGATAAAGTTCAATTAATTGGATTCGGTACTTTTGAAACAAGAAAAAGAGCAGCTAGAACAGGAAGAAATCCACAAACAGGAAAAGAATTAAAAATTGCTGCTTCAACAGTTCCTGCTTTCAAAGCTGGTAAAGCACTTAAGGATAAAGTTAATAAATAAAAACTTATCTACTTTAAAAAGGTAACATTATCGTTACCTTTTATTTTTTTGTCTTTTTATCGGTGTAATATTTTATGCTCGTTAAACATTTAAAATACATTTGTAATTCATCAACATTTGCTCTGTCTATAAGAGTATATAAATTTTCTACAACTTTTAATTTTCCATTATCCTTTTTCCCATACAATAAATAATCTGTATCAGTTCCTGTAGCTGTTGCAATTTTATCTAAGGTAGGTAGACTAAATATAAATTCACCACGTTCAAGTTGCGATAAATGTCTATAATCAAGATCACATCTTTTAGCAAATGCTTTTCTTGATTCCTCGAAGATATCTTCTCTTACTTTTCTTATTCTTTCACCAATTAATACCTTATCTAAGGCCATTTTTAATCGACCTCCCTCCTAGAATGTAGTTTGTATATGTATATTTTATATACTTTCATAAAAATATCATAGACTTTTGATATGTAATAATTTGTTCTTTGTCAAAGTATATCTATTTTTGTCGAATAAGTTGTCTGTTGCCTTTGGAAAATCTATCACTTTAAGACTGTTAGTATTTCGACAAAACACAACCAAAATTTGACATTTTTTGCATCCTAAACATTATATAATATTCGCAGGGCTTAATAGACCGATTGTTAAGTAGAACACTCTAGCAAAAGATTGCAAGATGTACTTAAGACAAGTTTTCTTATTAATCGGCTATTTAGACCTTTTTTTCATATATAAAATTTTAGGAGCTAATTTTGAAGGAAGGAGGATTTTATTTTCTTTTTAGTGTTCCACTTAAATACGGAACATTAGGCCCAAATTTTTAATTTGGGAGGAACACTTATGGAAAATAAAAATGTCTATAAGGAAGAAAGGTTTGATAGTTTCCTGAACAAAACTATAATTTTGTCATCAAAGTACTATTTCAAAAAAAATATGAATATTGCAAATAAAGAAAATACTATTGTAGATAATGAGGATTTTTCTCGTTTTCTACAGGGCTTTATTGAGCTTGATAGTTCTCTTGTTGATATTAATGATATTGAGCTTGGTATTGAATTAAATAGTGCGTTAAACTGTCTGTCAGATATTGAACAGGCAGTTATTTTTTTACTATTTAAAAAAGAATTATCACAAGCTGAAGCTGCTGAAATATTAGAAATATATTCAAAAACAGTTAGCAAGATAAAGATTAGAGCTATTGAAAAAATGAGAAAATATATGAAAGGAGATTGTGAAAATGAAAAATAAAACTATATATGAATTAGGTATATTGGCACAAAAAGGTGATGAAATGGCTATGTTAGAAATTATTGAAAGGAAAAAGAAAATGCTGAAAAAGTACAGTTTTGGCGATGAAGATAGATACCAGTACATAATACTTAAACTTATTGAAGGAATAAAAAATTACAAGTTTTAAAAATTTTTTTAAAATTATGAGAGAATTTTCCCAAGATACTTAATGTAAATATATTGAAGGGCAAATTTTAAAGGAAGCACTATATTATAAAGACAGGTAGGACAAGTTTATGCTCTTACCTGTCTTTTTCTAAATTTTAGAAAGGAGATTGAAGTATGTTTTTAAGATTTGTAATGTTAGGAATAGCATTTGTTGTAATTTTATTTACTGTTGACATCCTTTTACCTAAACTAAGATTAAAATATAGATTACACAAAGAACATAAGGAAAGAAAAAAAAGACAAGAAGCATTTAGAAAAAAAATGAAAGAATTAGAGATTAAATAAATTTCTAATAGTTCTGTCATACCTAAAAAGCGTCGACAAAAAATTAACCAAATCTAAAAGTGAGGTTACAACATGATAAAAGAAAATATAATTTCTAACTATTATATTAAACATCAAAAAGTAAAGGAAATATCTGAAGAATTAGGTGTATCAACTGCATATATAACTAAAATTATAAAACAGGATACCAGATATTCTAATGAAAAACAATATAGAAAAGAACGCTCTAAAAGTAAAAGAAAAATAGATCAAAATAAATTTATAAAACATAAAAGAGAAAAACAAAGAATAGAAGATAATTATTCTGCCTTGCAAGCACAACATGCTCAAGCATCCAGAGAATTATCAAAATCAAAACATTTATCAAATGAAAATTATAGAAAATGGAATAGTAGTGCATATACTTATAACCCTTCAAAAAGGCGATTTGAGTTTGACAAAAATCTTGGTCGTTCCTCAGATGTGCCAAAGTATATAAATGATAGGAGGTAATTTTCATTGAAAGACAAATTATTAAAAATAATAAAATTAGCAGATGAATTAAACGAAAAACAAGATAAGGTATATGCAGAAATAGAATATGTTGCAAATGATAGCAAAAAACTAGTTATTTCAATAAGGTCAAAAAAGGATTTTTCATATATAGAAAAATGTGAAGTACAATTAAATGCTTTTTCTATGATTGAATGGGATAATGTTATAACACTTTTTGAAACTTTTGTCGGAGGTGTTGTAAATGAATAAGAAGGAAGCTGTTGCTTATGCACAAATTACCCTTGATTTTATGCAGAGTTCAAAATACACAGGAAAAATAACCCCAGATACTCTTGGTATTGAAATGAGACAAGCATTTAAGTTATATCCTAGAAATATTGTTTTAAATATTGCTGAATCACAATCTTTTGCTAGAAAAAACTTACTAAATGCTAAAATTGGAAGTGATACTAGTGAATGAACAAAATAAGTTTTATTATGAAGATATGTTTAAAGAATATGCCGATATAGTTAATCCTTCTGAATTACAAGAAATGCTTGGAATTGGAAGGAATAAAGCATATAAGTTATTAAAAACTTCGCAAATTTATAACAAAAGAATAGGAAACAACTATTATATCCCTAAATATAGCGTCATTGAGTACATTCTAAAAAAATAATATTTGAGCGCTGACTTTTCTACTTATCTATGCTATTATAAATAACATGATTAGTAGGCAGGTCAGTCATTTTTTATAGGAAAGGAGAAAGAATGACGGATTATGAACGAAATAAAATGGAGGTCAATGTAACAGTAAGCCTTCAAGAGAAAGGAGGAATTTATCAAGCAGTTCTTAGTTATAAAGATGAGAATGATAAATGGAAAACAAGTTGGAGGAGCACTGGAATCAGAGTTAAACCTGGAAATAAAAAATTAGCAAAAACAAGAGCTGAAGAAATAAAATCTACCTTCATAGAAAAAATTTTTAAGGAAAGAAAACCTATACGAAAAGGTATTGAAAATCAATTAGATATGGAATTTGTTGATTTTATGTATTTACGATTAGAAGAAGTTAATGTAAAAAGAAAATATGAATATTCAACTTATTCTGCTTATAAAACAAATATAGCTCTTCATATGACAAATTATTTTGGATCTTCTAAAAGAAAAGATTTAAAACCTAAAAATCCCGAAGGGAAAATATATATAGTAGAAGATATCACTTCAGATGTCATAGATAGTTTCTTTACTTATTTATCTATTGAATGTAATTTAAAAAATACTTCAATTAAGCATTTAAGAAATCAAATAAGTACAGCTTTTGAAATATTAGATAAAAAAGACATAAAAAGGAAGCCAACTATTGGAATTGAACATCTAAAGGATGAAATTTATATTTCACAAACATATTCTATGAAAGAGTTAAATCATTTATTAGAAATTGTTAAAGGTAAAACTATAGAAATTCCTGTTTTACTTGCAGCATATTACGGATTAAGGCGTAGTGAAGTTATTGGTTTGAGATGGAGTGCTATAAACTTTGAAGAGGATACAATAACTATAAATCATACTGTTGTAAAAACTTCAGGTCGTGTTAGTGCAAACATTGATAGCAAAATTGTTGCCAAGAACAGAACTAAGACACCATTAAGTAATAGAACATTGCCTTTATATCCCGAAATCAAAAATATACTACTTGAAAAGAAAGAAAGAATTGAACTAAATAAACAAATTTTCAAAAATTGTTACAATTATACCTATGAAAATTATGTTTGTGTTTGGGATAACGGTGATATTATTGATCCAGATTATATTACACACAAATTCAAAAAAATAATTAGGAAGAACAAATTAAGAGAAATTAGATATCACGATTTAAGACATACTATTGCAACTGAATTAAATGCAAATGGTGTTGATATCAAAGCTATTGCTGAATTTCTAGGTCATTGTAATTTATCTACAACTAGAAGATATGCTCATCCTGATGAAAGGATTAAAAGAGATGTTGCTAAAAAGTATTCGGATCTTATACATAATGCACAAGAACAAGATAAAGATAAAAACAAAAATATATCTAAAAGATATGTCATAATAAGAAAACCCAAAAGTGTTAGCGCATAATAAAAAAAGTATATATGGAAATTTTACCCATATATACTTTTAACCACCATAATTAGATGATTGTAAATTATGCAATGGTGATCCAGGTGGGATTCGAACCCACGACTTCTTCCTTAGGAGGGAAGCACTCTATCCATCTGAGCTACTGAATCATTTTCAACTTAATTATAAACTATTTTTTAGATAATTTTTTAGATATTATCTTATTAACATTCAAACCTATTGATATTACTAGGATACAAATAAAAGGTCTGACGCTTAGGAGGGGAGCGCTCTATCCACCTGAGCTATAAGTGCATACATTGGTATTATACACTAGTTTAAATGTTTTGACAAGAAATATATATTATATTATAATGAATTGGATTTTGTTTAATTAAAAAGGACTGATATATATGCAACGTATTTTAAGTTATGTTAGAAAAGCAATAGATGATTATAATATGATAGAAGATGGAGATAAAATTGCAGTTGGTCTATCTGGTGGTAAGGATTCTATAACCTTGCTTATGGCTCTAAAAAATCTTCAAATATTTTATCCCAAAAAATTTGAAGTTATTGCAATTAGCATAAATCCTGGTTTTGAATTTTTTAATAGTGATTTTTTAAAAACTACTTGTGAAAGAATTGGTGTTCAATATGTAGAGGAAAAAACTCATATTAAAGAAATAGTTTTTGATATAAGAGAAGAAAAAAATCCATGTTCTTTGTGCGCAAATTTAAGGAGAGGAATATTAAATAGTGTAGCAATTAGAGAAGGCTGTAATAAAATAGCATTAGGTCATAATGAAGATGATGTTTTAGAAACTTTCTTTTTAAATTTATTATATGGAGGAAATATCAGCACTTTTGCTCCAACAGCCTATATGGACAGATCTAAAATAACTTTAATTAGACCTCTTATTTATGCTCCAGAAAGATGTATAAAAACTTTTGTAAAGAAAAATGGTATAGAAGTTATGCCTAAATGTTGCCCAATGGATGGAGTTTCAAAAAGAGAAGATATGAAAAATTTAATTTGGGAATTTCAAAAGAAAATTCCTAATGTTAAAGCAAATATTTATGGAGCAATTAAAAGAAGTAATATAAAAGGATGGAACAAATAGGTTCCATCCTTTTTATTTGTTATTACTTTAGTATTTCTCTCATTCCATTTCTTAAGTCTTCTACTAATATATCTGCTTCTTCTAGGTTTTCCCCTTTTACACCCATGTACAATTTTATTTTTGGTTCTGTACCTGATGGTCTTATACATCCCCAAAAATCATTTTCTAACTCAAAATATATAACATTTGATTTTGGTAAATCCTCATTATATGTTTCTCCTGTTATGCAGTCTTTAATTTTGCCATTTGAATAATCTCTTAATTTTAATACTTTATATTTTCCAATTTCTTTTGGAGGATTGTTTCTTATGTCTTCCATCATATCCTTTATTTTTTGAGCACCTTCTGCTCCTTCTAAAACAATAGCAATTTGGCTTTCTTTATAATATCCATATTTTTTATACATGTTTTGCATATTATCCCAAAGAGTTAATCCTTGTTTTTTATATAGAGCCGCTGCTTCTGAAAGTAACATTAAGGCAGCTATTCCATCTTTATCTCTTACTCTATCTCCAACTAAGCATCCATAACTTTCTTCATATCCCATTATACATTTATATGAATTTTCTTTTTCGAATTCTCTTATTTTTGCTGCTACATTTTTAAATCCTGTCAATACCTCAAATAGCTTTACTCCGTTTTCTTCGCATATTTTATCTGTCATATTTGAAGAAACTATTGTTTTTATCAAAGCAACATTTTTATCTAGTAGTCCTTTTTCTCTTTTTTGATTTATTAAATAATCTGCAACAGTAAGGCCTATCATATTTCCATTAAATAATATGTAATCTCCTGTTTTGCTATCTCTTACATGTAATCCTATTCTATCTGCATCTGGATCATTTGCAACAACTATATCTGCTTGTATTTCTTTTGCGAATTTTAGTGCAAGCTCAAATGCAGCAGGATCCTCTGGATTTGGATAGCTTACAGTTGGAAATCTTCCATCTGGTTCTGCTTGTTCTTTTACTATATGTACATTTGTAAATCCTAACTCATTTAAAATTCTTAAAGCTAATTTTTTTCCTGTTCCATGTAATGGCGTATATACTATTTTTATATCTTTTCCATATTCTTTATCTATTTCTTTATTTAATGCAATTGATTTTAAATACTCAATATATTTGTTGTCAATTTCTTCTCCTATTGTATTATATAATCCTTTTTCTGTTGCTTCTTCCTCAGTAATTTCTTTAATGTCCGAATAGTTTTTTATTGCATTTACTTCTTCTGTTATTCCCGCATCCACAGGTGCAGAAATTTGTGCTCCATCTTCCCAATAAACCTTATATCCATTATATTTTGGTGGATTATGGCTTGCTGTGATTACTATTCCAGAAATGCAACCTAGTTCTCTTACTGTATATGATAGCTCTGGTGTTGGTCTTAAAGATTCGAATCTATATGTTTTTATTCCATTTGCATTTAATATTAATGCAGCTAATTTACTAAATTCTTGTGACATATTTCTTGAATCATAAGCAATAGCAACCCCTTTATCTTGCCCATTGTTTTTTACAATATAGTTTGCCAACCCTTGTGTTGCTTTTCCTACAGTATATTTATTCATTCTATTTGTTCCTACTCCCACAATGCCACGTAGTCCTGCTGTTCCAAATTCTAAATCTTTATAAAAGCTATCTTTTATTTCTGTTTCATCATTTTTTATTTTTCTTAATTCTTCTTTTGTTTCTTCATCAATTTCATCACTTTCTAACCATTCCTGGTATCTTTTTAAATAATCCATAAAATCCTCCTAATTATTGATATATAATTTCTATGACCTATTGTGATATTTATTATATAATTCTCTTGCTGTTTCCACACTGTCCACTCCTGTTTTTCCTTTTACTGGAGCAAATTCTTCTTCTCTATTTACTCTTAATATTGCCATGTCATCTAATTTTTGAAAACTATCAAATATAAAGCTTTCAAATTTATATGCATTTGGTTCACTAGGTTCAATTATATCTCCTTTTTCATTCATATATGTTGCTTTTTTAAAGGCACTATGATATGGCAATTTATTATTCCCTATATATTCTATTGCTTTTATATTAAACATATTGCAATTAATATGTGATTCTCCATATACTAAATTTCCATTCTTATCTTTTTCTTCTGCCATTTCATCACTAATTTCTGTATATTCTATTACAGCAGGTTTTCCGTTCTTTTTGCAAAAAACTCCTACTTTTTCTTTAGGATTTGCTTTTACTAATGATTTTCCTATTGCTAATACTTTTTTATCTACTGCAACTCCAATAAGTATTTCATCAACCATTTTTACTAAAGGATTGTCAACAGGTCCAACAAAAATCCATTCTACTCCGTTGTTTTTCATGTCCTCTACAACATTGTTTTTAAACATTGCTTCAAAAATTCCGCCATGTCCATCTGCGGCTTCTTTTATTATTCCTTCTTTATCCAATAAAATTTTTCCATCTGTTCCTACCATAGGTAATTCATCTTGAATAAAAAATTTTATTTTGTCTTTTGGATAATTAAAATAATTATTTTTTTCAAAAAATTCCATCGTTTGTTTATTATTTTCTCTGCTTGTCATTATGTACCATGGAATATATACATCATAATTTGTTTTTGCAGTTTTTAAATTGTCGCACAATATTTCAAATAATGATTTATCTGGTTCTATTCCGAGCATAAACGTTCCTTTTGGTCCATTATGTCCGAAGTCTTGTTCCTTGCCCCCCTGCCATTGTAACAGCAGCTAATTTTCCTTTTTTTATTTCCTCAATTCCCAAATTTTTATAATATTTTCTTTCTTCATCAGAAATATTATTTTTATCGATATATGTTATTGGTTCTATTTTTGCTTCATCTTTTTCGATTGGCTTTTTTGTATTTTCATATAACTTGTTTATTTGTTCAAAATTAATATTTAAAATTTGATTTATTAATTTTTCTTTTTTCTCTTGTGTCAATTTATCATAAAAAGCTAATAAATGTTCTTGATTGTATTTTTTTAAAATTTCTTTTGCTTTTAAATATTGGTTATCCACTTTAAGCCTCCTAAGATTTAATTTACCCTTGTTATATTATATCAATTTACATTTTTAGTCAATAAATTTTAAAGAAAAGAGCCAGCAATATGCCAGCTCTTTTCTAGGAATCAAATTTTTACCATAATGGAAATTTTGTAACCTCCATCACATTTGCCAACAGTAAAGACCTTGTAAGCTTTAGGATCGCTTATTATGCTCTCTACTTCGTCTTTAAAAGCTTCAACCTGTTCAGGCTTAGCCTTTACCCAGAGCTCATATTCAATCTGGTGCTTTTTTGCACTAAATCCTGAATTTAAATAGCTCTGACTAACTCCAAACATCTTAATAGCTATTCTATCTATCTTCCGCTTGTAGTCTTTGGTTTTCATGTTGTTATGCTTCCTTTCATAATTTTTTATCTGTTATATTATATCAGTTTTTATATATTATGTCAATTTGTTTGCTTTTCTTTGTATATTTCAAATACATCCTCTATCTTATTTATGCCAGATGTATTTATAATATATTCATGTTCATATAATATATCTCTAATATCATCATCAAACTCTTCTACTTCAAAGCAATTAATTACTGTTATATATTTTTTATTATTTCTATATTTATTAAAATATCTTTCAATCATCTCATTTACTATTTTTATGTATTTTTTGCTACCGCTTACTAATATTATTGCCTCTTTTTCATTTTTTAATTTTTCTTTTATTGTGCTTTCAATATTTGTAAACTTTTGAACTTTAGTATTTTTCCAATTAATATCTAAAATCTGTTCTTTATTTTTTTCATTTAAAACTATTTTAGATAAAATTGTTTCTACATTTTTTCTTAAATCAAATTCTAAAAATGGAATAACTTCTATTTGTTCTTCTATTTGTTTGTTTAAATATGGTAATAACATAGTTACTAAATGAACACTACTTACATAAAATCCACACACTTTTTTTATACTGTTAGATTTCTCCATATTTGAACCTCCCCTAAGTTTTCCTACTGGTAAATTTTACCATTTGTTTCCAATTGTGTCAATTAAAATCGTATTCTCTAATTCGACAATGTATATTTTTTTATTTTTGGTTAATACTTTTTTTAAAGAGATTTATTTACATTTTTTTAATTTAATAGAAATTCTATATTATTTTTCTATTAATTTTGGAGGGTTTAATTTGAAAAAAGTAATAAACAATGTGTTTTTTAAAAGATTTTTGATTTTAATATTTCTTCTATTTATTTATACTATTATATGCGCAGTTTCTTATGTTAATGCAGTTTCTTCAAATATTGAATCTAGTGTTTTTAGGTTACATGTTATTGCAAATAGTGATTCTAAAGAAGATCAAGATTTAAAGTATATTGTAAGAGATAATATTTTAACATATATAAATGAGATTTCTAAAAATGCATCAACTAAAGAAGAAGTAATAGAAATAGCCCGAAATAATATTGATACAATTAAACAAATTGCGCAAGAAACAGTTTATGAAAATGGCTATAATTATTCTGTTAATATTAAAATAGGTAATTTTGCTTTTCCTACTAAACAATATGGAGATATTTCTTTTCCTGCAGGTTTTTATGATGCATTGAGAGTAGAAATTGGAAGTGCCTCGGGTCAGAACTGGTGGTGCGTAATGTTTCCGCCTTTATGCTTTGTAGACGTTAGCTCTGGTGTTGTTCCTGAAGAATCTAAAGAAGTCTTACAAGAAAATCTATCTTATGAAGAATATAATTTGTTATCGGAAAATCAAAATAATTCCGACATGAATTTTAAGTTTAAAATTGTCGAACTTTTTCAAAATATAGGGATAAAATTGGCACAATCTTAAAATTTTATTGTAAAACGCTAGATTTTGTGATAATATTTTATAGTAATTAGAGTGTATAATTAATTACACTCTAATTTTTTAAGTAAAAATTTTTAAGGAGCAATTATGGAAAAGTTAGTTATTACAGGTCCTACACCTTTAAAAGGTGAAGTAAATATAAGTGGTGCAAAAAACTCCGCTGTTGCAATACTTCCAGCAACATTATTAATTGATGGCGTTTGCGTTATTAATAATGTGCCTAATATTGTAGATATTAAATTATCATGCGAAATATTAGAAGGCTTAGGTGCAAAAATCAAATGGATTGATAAAAATTCTCTTGAAATTGACACAAGGAACATAACAAAAACAGTTGCTCCTATTGAATTAACTAGAAAATTTAGAGCCTCATATTATTTAATTGGTTCTATGCTTGGTAGAAAAAAAGAAATAGAAGTTGGTCTTCCGGGAGGATGTAATTTAGGTCCAAGACCTATAGATCAACACATTAAAGGTTTTGAAGCTTTAGGAGCAAATGTTGAAATAGTTGGTGGAAACGTTAAAGCAAAAACTGATAAATTAATTGGAACTAGCATATATATGGATATTGTTTCTGTTGGAGCAACGATGAATGTTATGCTTGCAAGTGTTTTAGCAGAAGGTACCACTACAATTGACAATGCTGCAAAAGAACCTCATATTGTCGACCTTGCAAACTTTTTAAATACAATGGGAGCAGATATTCGTGGAGCTGGAACTGATGTTATTAAAATAAATGGTGTTGAAAAACTAACTGGTGGGAAAAGTTATTCCGTTGTTCCAGATCAAATAGAAGCTGGCACATTTATGCTTGCTGCTGTTGCTTCTCGTGGTGATATTACAATAAGGAATTGTATTACAAAACATTTAGAATGTGTAACAGCAAAGATTCTAGAAATCGGTGGAAATGTGGAAGCTGGTGAAGATTTTTTAAGAGTTTGGTGTGATAAACGCCCTTCAAAAGCAACAATAAAAACTTTACCTTACCCTGGCTTTCCTACTGATTTGCAGGCGCAAATGGGAGTTGTTCTTTCTATAGCAGACGGAACAAGTATTATTAATGAAAGTATTTGGGAATCGAGATTTCAATACACAAATGAATTAAATAAAATGGGAGCTCAAATAACTTCTCAAGGAAAATCTGCAATTTTTGAAGGTGTGGAAAAACTATACGGTGCTTCTGTATATTCAACAGATTTACGTGCAGGAGCTGCTTTAATAATTGCTGGAATTATTGCAGAAGGTAGAACAGAAATATATAATCTTGGTCATATTGATAGAGGTTATGAAAATATAGAAGAGAAATTTAGAAAGCTTGGAGCTAACATAGAGAGGGTTCAAGAGTAAATGTTAAAATTTTGTAGTTTATTTAGTGGAAGCAGTGGAAATAGTTTCTTTGTAAAAAGCAACAATACAAATATATTAATTGACATTGGTGTAAGTGCTAAAAAGATAGAAACAGTCCTTCGGAGAACTTAATATAGATATAAATAATATTGATGCCATACTTGTAACACATGAGCATGTTGATCATACTAAAGGTATAGGAAACATATCAAAAAAATATAATATACCTGTATATGCAAATAAAAAAACTTGGGAAGCAATGCCACAAGTAAATGAAAAAGTTTCTATTGAAAATCACAAAATCTTTTCAACAGGAGAAAGTTTCAGTATTAGTGACTTGAATATTTTTCCATTTCAAACACCCCATGACGCAGCTGATCCTTGTGGATTTAATATTTTTGCGGAAGGAAAAAAGATCAGTATTGCAACAGATCTAGGCAATATGAATGCTTCTGTTTTTAATTGCTTAAAAAATAGTAATTGTATTCTTTTGGAGTCTAATTATGACCCAAATGTATTACAATGTTCACATTATCCATATTATTTAAAACAAAGAATTTCTAGTTCAACGGGACATTTATCAAACAGTTTAGCAGGCAAAACTATTTCTAAATTGATAGATTCTGGACTGGAAAGAGCCTTGCTTATACATTTGAGCAAAGAGAATAATTTTCCTGAGCTTGCTAAACAAACCGTCTTGGATGAAATTAAAACAGACAAAAACTTTCCTATATATGTAGCACCTCGAGATAAACCAAGTGATTTTTTTGAGGTTAGTTAATTTTTTTGGGGGGATGTAGGAAAAAAATTTTATATTTAATTATTTTGGGGCTACTTAAATAATTAGATTTTTTTCCTACAACATTAAAAACATTTTAATAATTTTTTATTTTCTTTAATAATTTTTTTGTGAAAATTTTTATTAGAATTTTTCTGACAGTAAAAAATAAAGAAAAAAATAATAAGATTTTAAAAATCATTTTTTTCACCTTGAATAAAAATTAGTCTTTCGACTGTTAATAGATTACTACACTTTCCAAAAAATGTCAACAATAATTTTACGACATAATATTCCAAATTATTACAGAAGTCAACATTCCTATTATATCTCCAATTAATGCTGCAATAAGAACAAATCTAATTTTTTTAATGCCCACTGCACTTGTGTATAAAGCAATTGTATATAATGTTGTTTCCGTTGACCCCATAATTGTAGATGCAATTAAGCCGTATTTTGCTGTCAACTCCATATTTATTCATTATATCTGTTCCTATTGCAATAGATGCACTTCCGTGAAATTGGTCTTAATATTGCAAGAGGCATAATTTCTAATGGAATATGTAATAAATTAATTACTGGTTCTATTAGTTTTATTATAAAATCCAAAACCCCAGAATATCTTAATGCACTTATAGCTACAAACAAACCCACTAATGTTGGAAAAATATTTATTACTATTTCTAACCCTTCTCTTGCTCCTTTTAAGAAAATATCAAATACACTTTTTCTTTCTATTAATCCAACACTTACTATTAATAATATAGTAAATGGTATTGCCAAATTAGAAATATAATTAATAATTTTCACTTTTATTTTCCCCTTAAAACTTTTTCATCAATATTTTTGCTGAGCCTATTGCCGCTATTGCTGCGCAAATTGTTGCAATCCAAACTGGAACTATCATACCTGTAGCATTACCAGATTTTAAAGAACTTCTTATCGCAATCACTGTGGTTGGTATAATTTGAATTGATGCAGTATTTAAAACAATAAACATCGCCATAGAATTTGATAATACATTTTTATTTTTATTTTCTTTTTGCATTGATTTCATCGCTTTTAGTCCTAATGGTGTTGCAGCATTTCCAAGTCCCATTATATTTGCAATTATATTCATCGATATTTCTTCATGAACTTTATTTTCTTTTTTTATATCTGGAAATAATTTTTTCATTATTGGTGATAGCATTTTTGTTAATTTTTTTACTATATTGGTTTCACAAGCAATTGTCATTATTCCATTCCATAAACACATTGTCCCGAGCAAAGAAATACATAGTTCCACAGCAGATTTCGTTCCATCGAAAACTGCCGTATTTATTTCTTCCACTCTGCCATTAAAAATTCCATACACAAAAGAAACAATTAAAAATAATGGCCATAATATATTTAGCATAAAAAATCCTCCTTTTTTAATTTATTCACAATTTATTTCTAATATTCTTACACATATAAATTACAAATTTACATTATTTTTTATATTTAATAATTTTTTGAAAAATTTCCAAAAAAAGGAAGATTTTTGTTGACCTTTTACAAATTTTATGATATTATTTATTAAAGTCGATTTGTCGAAAAATGTAAAATTAAGGGGGGTTATTTATGAAATCAACTGGTATTGTAAGAAGGGTAGACGAGTTAGGAAGAGTTGTAATACCTATTGAGCTTAGAAATAAATTTGGTATTACAGAAAAAGACCCTATGGAAATATATGTTGATGGTTCTTCAATTATATTAAAAAAATATGAACCAAACTGTATTTTCTGTGGAAGCTCAAAAAAATTAATTGATTACCAAGGAAGATTAATCTGTGAAAAATGTGCAGAAAAAATTGGTAAGGCAAAAGCAGAATAAGAAGTTCAATAATTGAACTTCTTATTTTTTTACTATTTTAAAAAGTATTGATATATTTCGTTTTTATTTGTATTTCTATCTTTTGCAATTTTTTTAATAATTTCTTTTTTATCAAATCCTTGTTTCTTATAATATTCAAAATGTTCTTCCAAAGACATTTCGTTTAATATTTCTCTTTTTTCCTCTTTCTCACTTTTATTATTTCCTTCTAGTATTAAAACATATTCACCCTTAGGTTCATTTATTTTTTCTAGGATTTCAGATATTTTTCCTCTTATATGTTCTTCATGTATTTTAGTAATTTCTCTAGCTAAGCATATATTTCTGTCTCCAATTTCTTCCAACATCATTTTTAGTGTATTTATCAATTTGTGTGGAGCTTCATACAATATTATAGTTTGAGTATATTTTTTTATTTCTGCCAACTTTTCTTTTTTTTCTTTTATATTTACAGGTAAAAATCCAATGAAAATAAATTCATTTGTCTTCATTCCTGAAGAAATTAATGCATTTATTGCCGCACATGCTCCCGGTATTGGAATAATTTCTATATTATTTTCAATTGCTGCTTTTACTACTACTTCTCCTGGATCAGAAATTCCGTGGTGTCCCGGCATCTGTAACTACTGCTATATTTTTACCTTCTAAAATTCTATCAATTAATACTTCTTTTTTTATATTTTCGTTTTGTTTATAATAACTAATTAATGGCTTTGATATATTTAAATGATTTAATAATTTTAAAGTATGCCTTGTATCTTCTGCTGCAATTAGATCAACTTCTTTTAAGATATTTATTGCTCTTATTGTTATATCATCTAAATTTCCTATTGGTGTCGCAACCAAATATAATTTACCTTGCATATTTTTCTCCTTTATTTTTTGTTATATATTTCCAGCACCTCATCTGTATATTTATTATTTTCGTCATAAATATATAAAGGTTTTTCAATTTTTAGAAATTCTCCTGCGTTTTTTACAGCTTTTATTAAAACCAGATTGCTGTTGTCCTCTTTTTTAGAATAAACAAATCTAATTTTTTTTGGTTCTATTTTATATTTTCGTAAACATTCTATTATTCCTACAAGCCTATCCGGCCTATGAACCATATATAATTCTCCATTATCTTTTAATAATTTACTTGATACTTTTATTATATCTTCTATATTGCATTTAATTTCATGTCTAGATATTAATTTCATTTCATTTTCATTTTTAATTCCAGAGTTTTTTTTCATATATGGTGGATTTGTAACAATTGCATCACAACTATTATTTTCTATAATTTTATTTAAATTTTTTATATCTTCATTTATAAAATCAACATTTTCCAAATCATTTAATATAATAGATTTTTTAGACATTTCATAAACTTCTTTTTGTATTTCAATACCTACTATTTTTTTTGCATTTATTTTTTTTGATAATAAAATACTTATTATTCCGGTACCACTACCTAAATCTAAAACTGTACTATTATTTTTTATTTCTTTTGCAAAATCAGATAATAAAACACTGTCTATACCAAAACAAAACCATTTTTTATTTTGAATTATTTTTAGTCCTTTATATTCTAAATCATCAATTCTTTCGTCTTCTTTTAAATTTACTTCCATTTTCTCTCCGTCAACAATAATTTATTTTTTCATATATTATATATTATAATACTTTTATATAAATTGCAAGGAGAATGGTTTTGGAAGATAGTCGCTCAGAAAAAAAGAAAGAAAAATTTAATTTTAAAAAAAGGAAAGATTGCACAATTCATTCTATAAAAGAAGTAGAATATTTTTTGTGCAATCTTGACAAGGCAGTAAAATCAATCAAAATATATAAATTCTTAAAATAGTTATCTTTTGAATGGTTCTTTAAAATTAATTTCTTTATCCGGAAATTCTTGATTTTCTTTTCCATCTATTAAAATCTTCACGGAATTAATTTCTTTTAATTCTGTAACCGTATTTACTATTGATTTTATTATTAATTCTTCTTGTTCCTTTCCTAACTTTTGTCCATTAATAAATTCGTTTGAAAAATCAATATAAATGCAATCATTTTTTATCTCAATTTTATTTAATTTAGTTCCATCCGGAATAAGTTTAACCAATTTTTCGCTTTTTGGACCATTTATCAATAATTCTATTAGTACTTTATATGGCTCTTTTATTAATTCTTTTGCATCAATTTTTCTTGCTTCTGGCATAATATTTCCTGTTTCTATATTAAAAAAATATAAAGTAATTATTGTTTGTCTTAATTGTTCATCTGTAATTTCTTCTTGTGGAATATATTCTTGATTTTTATTTTTATTTTTTTTATTGCTTTTATATATTAAAAATCCTGCTCCTAAAACAATTAAAATTAAAATAAGTATACTAACATACATTACTATTTTTTTATTATTCATAAAAAACTCCTTTAAAATTATTTTTTATTTAATATTATTAAAGACAAGTTTTTTTAGAACTTTTTTATTAATATTTTTTTATTTAATTATCCATTTTTTATTTTCTATTTTTATTTAATTATTTTTCTATTTTACCTTTTTAAATTCTCTTTTATTTTTTTTATTTCTTTTTTAGTAGTTTTATATCCTATATCATATAAATATTTTGTTTCTGACATATCTAATAAAGAAATATTTTTAGTTTTTATTTTTATTAAATATTCTAGTCCTTCCAATTCATAATTTGATAGTTCATGGCAAAGAATTTCAAATGAATTTCCTACAACCTCAATTACATTATTACAACATTTTCCATCATCTTCTTTTTCAAAAACAGCACCTATTATAGTAGTAGCCCCAAATTCTTTTAAACTCTTCCATGGAATATTCTCTCTTATTCCTCCATCCACAAGCTCCAAATTTTTATATTTACATGGTTCAAAAACTAATGGATAACTACAACTTGCCCTTACAGCTCTTCCTATATTTATGTTATTCACATATACCGTTTTGTCTGAAAACCTTGCTCTTTTGTTTTGTGAACAAAAGCAATATATTTTTCCATTATGTACTTCTATACTAGGAATTAATAATGGCATTTTTATTTGATTTATATTTTTTATATTTTTTAAATCAGCCGCATCATCAATTATTTTTTCTATTATTTTTCCATCATTAAAACCTTTTATTATTATTTTTCTTTTTACTAATATCCCATAAATTAATTTTAATATATTTTTATAATTTATATATTTAATTTTTTTTGAATATCTATTAAATAAATAATATATTTCATTTGAATTATATCCCATAGCAAAAAGTGCTGCTATAATACTTCCTGATGATGTTCCGGAAATATAATCTATATTTATTTTTTCTTCTTCAAAAGCTTTAAGCACACCTATATGTGCTGCACCTTTTGCTCCTCCACCGAGCTAATGCTAATCCAATACTCATAAATATCACCATTAAATATTTATAGCTATTTTAAATTTTTATGCTCTTTTATTTATTTTTTATTATTCTTTTACCAATTAACTATTTAATTATTTATTAATTTAATATTTAATTATTTATTATTTAATTATTTATTATTTAATATTTATTATTAATTATTTATTATTTAACTATTTTATTAATTTATTATTTTTATGCTGATTTTCTTTTACATTGTCTTTTTAGTTTTCGCATTCTATTATTTTTCTTTTCATTTCTTTTTATTTGATTCTTTATTCAGATTATGTTTTTTGTTTTATGTAAATTTCTTTCCTCGCTTTATTTCTCGCATATATTTAACTAATTCTTTGTTTTGCTTTTTACATTTGTATTTCTTTTTTCTCTTTAAACTTGTAGTCGATATTTTTAGCTTTTTCAATTTTATGTGAACTTTCTCTTCTATCCAATAAAATATCTCCTATTCCTTATTTCCTATATAGTTCCCGTCTCTCTTTCTTATCTTTTTAATCCAATTTTCTATTATCTTTTTCTCTTTACTTTTTTAATCTATAATCCATTTCTTTGCATTCATTTTTTATTTAAGTTTTCATCATATTTACTTTATAATTTTATTTACCTTTTATTATTTGGACATTCTATATAATTTTATTTTCATCTTCACTGTAATTTGTTTTTTGTCTTTTTGTTAAACTTGTTTCTCGCTAAATTTTTTTAAAAATCTTTTTTAAAATCTTTTATAGAATTTTTTATAGAATTTTTTTAATTTCTTATTTATCATTATTTAATTTTTTATTATTTATTATTTATTATTTATTATTTATTATTTAATATTTAATATTTAATATTTATTATTTAATATTTATTATTTAATTATTTAATTATTTAATATTTATTATTTAATTATTTAATTATTTATTATTTATTATTTATTATTTATTATTTAATTATTTATTATTTAATATTTATTATTTAATTATTTATTATTTAATATTTATTATTTAATTATTTATTATTTAATTATTTATTTATCTAATTGATTATTTAATCATTATTTTATTGTTTATTTAATTATCTGTTTTATTATCTATTTAATTATTTATTTTTTTATTGTTCGTTCTATTATTTATTTTTAAAAAAATAATTGTCATACTTTTTTCAAAATCTACTGCAATAAAAAAAGAACATTTGACACGACACATATCAAATGTTCCTTTGGCGGAGACGAGAGGATTTGAACCTCCGCGGCCCTTACGAACCCTAGCAGTTTAGCAAACTGCCCCCTTCAACCACTTGGGTACGTCTCCATATTAAAAAAAATGGCGGAGAGGGTGGGATTCGAACCCACGGTAGGCTACAAACCTACGCCAATTTTCAAGACTGGTGCCATAAACCAACTCGACCACCTCTCCATGTATGGTGTTTTACGCCATGAACAGTATCTATAATAGCATTTTTTAACGTTAAAGTCAATAGAAATTAAAGCATTTTTTCCTTTTTATTCGTTTACATCATATCTATTTGGTACATTTAATGCTTTTTCTAATGCTTGCTTTTCTTCTTCTGACAATTTATTTATAGCTGATCCATTTTTTACTTGTTTCGCATATATATTAGACATTTCTCTTGAATATATTCCGTTTAATATCACTCCATCATTATTATCATCTAACATTGCTAATGCAAAACTTAAATCGCTTCCTGTATCTTTAAATGCACTGTATCTAACCATTCCTATCTTTTGTATACATTGTGATATATTTTTATCTAATCTATCACAATATTTTTCAATTTCTTTATTTTTTTCATCTACATTTTCTACTGCCATAATATATTTTTTAAGTATTTCATCTATATTTTCGCCTCTACCTATCTTTTTCATAAAAGAATTATAATTTTTATTTATTTTTTTTAATTTTACACAGTTGCATATATATAGTATTAACAAAATTATATTTATTGTAGCAACAGCCATTAAAAATATTTCTGATTTTAAAAACTCACTTATCATAAACTATTCCTCCAATCAATATTTTATTTAACTAAGCCTAAAATCCTCTCTAAATCTTCGTTTGAAGAATATTGAATTATTATTTTTCCACTTCTTTGTTTCGCATCTATCTTAACTTTTGTCCCGAAAAAGCTTCTGAAAGAATCTTCTATATCTCTATAAATTGGTTCATATCTGTTTTTTACTGTAGAATTTGCTTTTTTCTTTATCTTTGCTTGTTTTTCTACGTCTCTTACAGTTTCTCCATTTTCTATAATATATTTTGCTGCTTGATATTGTTTTTCTGGGTCCTCTATTCCTAATAGAGCTTTACAATGTCCTTCTGTAAGTTTTCCTTCTTTTACTAATTCTATTACTTCTGGTTGTAAATTTAGTATTCTTACTGTGTTTGCAAGGCCACTTCTACTAATTCCTAATTTGTCTGCCAATTTTTGTTGAGTTAAATTATATTTATCTAATAATTCTCTTATTGCTGTTGCCTTTTCAATAGGATTTAAATCTTCTCTTTGAATATTTTCTATTAAAGCTATTTCATTATTTCTTTGTTCATCATAATCTCTTACAATCGCTGGTATCTCAGTAAGTCCAGCTTTTTTAGATGCTCTCCATCTTCTTTCTCCAGCAACTATTTTATAATAATTATCTTGTTTTGTTACTATAATTGGTTGTATAACACCATATTCTTTAATAGAATTAGATAAATCTTCTATAGCTTCTTCATCAAAGTTTCTTCTTGGTTGATCTCTATTTGGCTCTACTTCTATTAATTTTAGCTTTTGAACTACTTCTCCTTCGTGTACTTTCTCTTCTTCTACAACATTATTTATTAGTAATGCATCTAATCCTTTTCCTAAGCCTGTTTTTTTTGTCATTTTGTTCAACTCCTTTTAAATTATCTTCTTTTATCTTTTAATATTTCATTTGTTAATTTCTCGTAACACCTTGCGCCTTTTGATTTTGGAGCATATACAGTGATTGGCATTCCAAAACTTGGTGCTTCACTTAATTTAACATTTCTTGGTATTATTGTCTTATAGACATTATCTTTAAAATATGTTTTTACTTCTTTTATTACTTGATTAGAAAGATTTGTTCTAACATCACTCATTGTCAAAACTACGCCTTCTATATATAAGTCTTTGTTTAGTTGTTTTTTTATTAGATTAACTGTATTCATAAGTTGTCCTACACCTTCTAATGCATAATATTCGCATTGTATAGGTATTAATAGAGAATTTGCTGCTGTAAAAGCATTTATAGTCAAAAGCCCTAACGATGGCGGACAATCTATTATAACATAATGAAAATCATTCTCAATTTTTTCTAATTTTTCTTTTAATCTTTGTTCTCTTGAAAGCATTGAAACTAATTCAACTTCAGCTCCTGCCAAATTGATGTTAGAAGGACAAACATATAAATTTTTTATTTGAGTTTTCTCTATTGCTTCGTCTATTTCTACATCATTTATTATAACATCGTATATTGATTTTTCAGTGTTTTTATCTAGTCCTACTCCACTTGTTGCATTTCCTTGTGGATCTGCATCAATCAACAGAACCTTCTTACCTTTTTTAGCTAATATTGTGCTTACATTTACTGCGGTTGTAGTCTTTCCGACTCCTCCCTTTTGATTTACTACTGCTATTACCTTACTCAATTTTATCCCTCCGTGTAAAAAAATATGAAAAAAAATTCATTGCTTATTAATAATATAAAAATATTATCAATATGTCAATGAATTTTATAAATATTTTTAATTTTATTTTGTCGAATTTTGTTTAAAAATAAATTTTGTCTGGCAGTATAAATTTCTTACAGTACCAATTGTTTCACGTATCTGTTTTTTGTGAAACAGACTATAATGGTTCTTTTGAAGGTGTTCCAGCTTTTCTAGGATATTTTTTGTCTGTGCATTTTTTCTTCTCTATAATAATTATTGTTCTATACATATCTGTTTGGGGAAGTTTAAATTCTTCTATGTTAGTTATTTCTCCTCCGAGGATTTTTATTGCATTCTTTGCTTCTATTGCTTCTTCTTTTCCTTTTGTTCCCTTCATTCCAATTGCATATCCTCCTATTCTTACAAATGGCGACAAATATTCGCTTAGCACATTTAATGAAGCTACGGCTCTAGCAATAGCTATATTATATTTTTCTCTATAGTTACCATCATGTGCTATTTCTTCCGCCCTGCCATGTATGGTTTTTATATCTTTTAATTCCAGTTCACTTATAACTTCATTTAAAAATTTAACTCTTTTATTTAAAGAATCCAATAGTGTTACTTTTGTTTTTGGATAAACTATTTTTATTGGTATTCCAGGAAATCCCGCCCCAGTTCCTACATCTATAATAGAATCATCTTCTTTTATGTGCTTTAAAACTGTTAGAGAATCAATAAAATGCTTTTGGATTATTTCTGAAGGTTCAGTTATATTTGTTAAATTCATAACTTTATTCCATTCTATTAAAATATTCATATAATCATAAAATTGTTTTAATTGTTTTTCTGATAATTCTATATCTAATTCTTTTAAATTCTCATTCATTTCTTTATTAAATTCTTCTATTTTCATTTTTTCTCCTTTTAATATAATTGGGTCGTTTCTAAATACGACCCAATTGTTAATGTTTATTTTCTTTTTAATTGTTCTAAATGTATTAATAAAACACTTATATCTGCAGGTGATATCCCCGAAATTCTTGATGCTTGTCCTATCGAAACTGGTCTAAATTGATTTAGTTTTTGCCTTGCTTCTAAGCTAATTCCTTTTAAATTGCTATAGTCAAAATCTTCCGGAAGTCTTTTGTTTTCAAGCTTTTTAAACTTTTCAACTTGTGCTAATTGTAGCTTTATATATCCCTCATATTTTACTTGTATTTCTACTTGTTCTGCTTCTTGTTTTGTTAAAGCAGGTCTTTCCAAATCAATTTCACTTAATTTATTATAACTAAGCTCTGATCTTTTTAATAATTCAACTAATTTCACTCCTGTACTTATTGGCGTAGAATTATTTTTTTCTAGAAACTCATTCACTTCTTTTGTTGGCTTTATTGTTACTTTGTTTATTCTTTCAATTTCTTTTTCAATGTTTTGTTTCTTTTCTAAAAATTTATTATATCTTTCATCAGAAATAAGTCCTACTTCGTGACCTATTGGGGTTAATCTTAAGTCTGCATTATCTTGTCTTAACAATAATCTATATTCTGCTCTTGAAGTCATCATTCTATATGGCTCATTTGTTCCTTTTGTTACTATATCATCTATTAAGACTCCTATATATGCATCTGATCTATGTAGTATAATTGGTTCTTTTCCTTCTAATTGTAAGCTTGCGTTAATTCCCGCAATTATTCCTTGTGCTGCAGCTTCTTCATATCCTGATGTTCCATTTGTTTGTCCCGCCAAAAACATCCCTTTTATATTTTTTAATTCTAATGATAATTTTAATTGAGTTGGGTCAATTGCATCATATTCGATTGCATAAGCAGGTCTTGTAAACTCTACATTTTCTAGCCCTGGAATTGTTCTATACATTGCTATTTGTACATCTTCAGGAAGTGATGAACTCATTCCTTGAACGTACATTTCTTCTGTATTTTCTCCCATTGGCTCTATAAATATCTGATGACGTGGTTTATCACTAAATCTAACTACTTTATCTTCTATAGATGGACAATATCTTGGTCCTGTTCCTTCTATCTCTCCAGCATATAATGGAGAACGATGTAAATTTTTTCTTATTATTTCATGTGTTTTTTCATTTGTATATGTTAAATAGCAAGGAACTTGATTAATTTGCTTTGGTTCGTTTTCAAAAGAAAATGGAGTTATATCTTTATCCCCTTCTTGTATTTCCATCTTAGAAAAATCTATAGTTCTTCTATTTACTCTAGCTGGTGTGCCTGTTTTAAATCTAACTATTTTTATTCCAAGATTTTTTAAGCATTTAGATAATTTATTTGCAGGAAATACACCATCTGGTCCACTTTCAAAATTTGTTTCACCTATAAATATTTTTCCTTTTAGATAAGTTCCAGTTGCTATTATTACTGCTTTTACTCCATATATTGCACCAATATTTGTTTCTACTGCTGTAACTTTTCCATCTTCTACTTTTATATCCACTATCTCTGCTTGTTTTATTGACAAATTTTCTTGTTTTTCTAATGTGTGCTTCATTTCTTGTTGATATTTTTTTCTGTCTGCTTGAGCTCTTAAAGAATAGACTGCTGGCCCTTTTGAGGTATTTAACATTCTAGACTGTATAAAGGTTTTATCTATGTTTTTTCCCATTTCTCCACCAAGTGCATCTATTTCTCTTACTAAATGCCCTTTTGATGTTCCCCCTATATTAGGATTACATGGCATATTTGCAACACATTCCAAACTTATTGAAAATAATAATGTCTTATGGCCTTTTCTGCTACAAGCAAGTGCAGCTTCACATCCTGCATGTCCTGCTCCTATTACTGCTACTTCATAATCTCCTGCGTAATAACTCATATTTTATCCCTTCTTCTATTTTTCAATCATTTTCCTAAACAGAATTTAGAAAAGATTTCTTTTATAACATCTTCTGTTACATTTTCTCCTGTAATTTTTGATAAATCTTCTATTATTTCTTTTATATTTATTGAAATAATGTCTATTGGTATATTATCTAAAATTGTTTTCTTTGCATTTTCTGTATGTGATATTGCATCTTCTATCAATTTCTTATGTCTCATTTCTGTGATTATAATTTCGTTGTCAGGGTTTATTTTGTTTAATTCGAATAACATGTTTAATTCTTTATAAAAACCGCTTAAATCGCAATTTGAGAGCAAAGAAATTTTTATAACATCTTTACCACTTTTTGTTATTCTTTCTTCTTGTTCTAAATTTTTTTCTTTCAAATCTATTTTGTTTAAAATTATAATTGCAGTTTTATCTTTTATAAAATCTAAAATTTCTTCATCTTCTTTCGTAAGCTTTTTAGAATTATCAAACATTGCAATTATTAAATCACTTTCCTTAGCAACTTTTTTAGATTTTTCTATTCCTATTTCTTCTACTTTGTTATCTGCTTTTCTTATCCCTGCAGTATCTACAAATTTAAAAGGTATTCCATCTATTGTAACAAATTCCTCTATTGTATCTCTTGTAGTTCCTTCTATATCTGTTACAATTGCCCTATCTTCTTTTAAAATTGCATTTAATAGAGATGATTTTCCACTGTTTGGTTTTCCTATTATAGCTACTTTTATTCCATCTTTTATTATCTTTCCTGTTTCAAAACTTTTATTTAGTTTTTCTAATTCTTTTTGTATTTCATCTAATTTTGTTAAAGCTTTATTGTTAGAAACTTCTTCTGCCTCATCATATTCTGGATAATCTATTGACGCTTCTATATCTGCAAGTAAAGAAAGTATCATCTTTTTTATTTTTTTAATTTCTAAAGACAAATTACCTTCCAATTGATTTATAGATGCTTTTGTTTCTTTTTCAGATTTTGCATTTATCAAATTTATTACTGCTTCTGCTTTTGCTAAATCTATTCTTCCATTCAAAAAAGCACGTTTAGTAAACTCACCTGGTTCTGCCATTTGAGCTCCGTTTTTTAGACATAATTCTAATATTTTTCTAACCACAATAGTTCCACCATGTGAATTAATTTCGCACATATTTTCTTGAGTATAACTTTTTGGCTCTTTAAAATATGAAACCAGCACTTCATCAACGATTTCGTTAGTTTCTGGATTGAAAATTTTTCCATATTTCATAGTGTAACCTTTAATCTCTTCTATTGATTCTTCTTTAATTGGCTTAAATATTTTTTTTAAAACACTAAAAACATCTTTTCCAGACATTCTTATTATTCCTATTCCTGCTGTTCCTGGTGCTGTTGATATTGCAGCAATTGTTTCTTCCATCTTTTCTCCTTTAAGATAAAAAAAACAGGGAAACTCCTCCCCCTGCCTTTTTCTATTGTTTATTATTTTAATGATATAACTACTTTTCTATAAGGTTCTTCTCCCTTACTAAATGTTTTTACTTTGCTGTTATTTTGTAATTTTGTATGAATAATCTTTCTTTCATATGCTGTCATTGGTTCTAATGTTACAGATTTTTTTGTTCTTTCTACAGTTCTTGCTAATTTTTCAGCTAAATCCTCTAAAGTTTTTATTCTTTTTTCTCTATATCCTGCTATATCTAGATAAACTCTAATTTTTTGTGTACTTTTTTTATTTGCTATTGCTGTTAATATTGTTTGAATAGCATTAATTGTTTCTCCTCTGTAACCTATTAAATAATTAAGATTTTCTCCATTCATATCTACGTAAATATCAAAATTATTTATTTTCACTTCATATTTTGTTTCTTTTGTTAAGAAATTATCTAAAAACTCTTTAATATCTTGTTCTGCTTTTTCTATTTCTTGAATATTTTCATTATGTTTTTTTTCTTCTTTGTTTTTTTCTTTTTTATCTTCTTTTAATGTAAGTTCTACTTTAACAACCCTTGGTGATAATATACTATAAAAACTTCTTTTTTCTTCTTCTAAAACTTTTATTTCTACTTTATCCTTTGAAACACCTAATTCTTTTAACCCTTTTTCTATGGCTTCTGTTGTTGTTTTACCTTCTGTTCTAACTGTTTTTTCCATTTTTAAGCCTCCTCCTTAGAATCTAAAATTTTATTTAGTATTAATCTTTCGAAAATCATTAAAATATTATTTACTAACCAATAAAGAGCTAGTCCTAAAGGTGCAATTATAGAAATACTTACAGCCATTATTGGCATAAACCATGACATGTTTTTTGTCATCTGTTCTGCCATATCAAGCTCTTCCTGCTCTTTTTTTACTTCTTTACTTTCTTCTTTTTCTATATTTTTATCTTTTTTATTTGTTGCACTCGTTGAAATTTTCATTGATAACATGCTTGTTAAAACATATAAAACAGGAATTATATATACTTTAAAATCTTTGTAATTCTCTTGTGGAACACTGCTCAAATCTAATCCCAAAAAGTTCATATTAATATAAGCTTCATCACTTTTTTCTTTATTTTCATTAACATATTTAACTATGCTTATTTCTGGATAATTTGTACTTATACTATTTTCGCCAACTTCTTGTTTTATCTCATTTTTATAATTCTCTATTGTTGCTGTATCTATTTTTTTCATGTATGTTAATGGGTTTCTTACTAACCCAAACATAGCAAACAATAAAATAATTTGTATAATAGATGTTAAGCATCCACTAAAAGGACTCATATTTTCTTTTTTATATAAATCCATCATTTCTTGATTCATTTTCATTTGGTCATTTTTATATTTTTCTTGCAATTCTTTTACTTTTACTTGAATTTTTGCTGTTTTTTTCATTGTTTTTTGTTGTTTTATTGATAAAGGTAAAAGTATTAGTTTAAGCAAAATTGAAAATAAAATTATAGATACTCCATAATTTTGAACAAATTGATATATATAATTTAAAATATAACCAAATAAATTAGAAATAGCTCCCATATATTTAACCTCCTAAAACTATTTTAAAGGATCATATCCTCCTTTTGAAAAAGGATTACATTTTAATATTCTTTTTATTCCTAAAAAGATTCCTTTTATAGTCCCATACTTAATTATTGCTTGTTTAGTATATTCTGAGCATGTTGGATAATATTTACAGTTTATACCTTTAGATTTTAAAAAAACAGAAATATGTTTTTGATATTTTTCTATTAATAAAATTAATATTTTTTTCATCTTTTATATCCTTATATTATTTCTGCTTTTTCAAAAATTTGCTTCATATCTTCTTTTATTTTATAAAAGTCTGCTTCTTCTTTATCAACACTTTTTTTCCACAATATTACTAAACTATTATTTTCTTTAATATCTTTTTCTAATAAGCGATAATTTTCTTTGATTAATCTTTTTATTCTATTTCTTGAAACACTATTTCCTACTTTTTTACTTACTGCTATTCCTAACATAACAAAAGGCTTTTTATTTTTTAAAACAAAAATTTCTATTTGTTTACCACCGTAATACTTTCCTCTTGTTAATACATTTTTAAATTCATAATTTTTTTTTAGCATTTTAGTTTTTTTCAATTTTATCACTCATTTATCTTTTATTTAAGCTGTAAGTTTTTTTCTACCTTTTGCACGTCTTGCTTTTAAAACATTTCTTCCTGCTCTTGTTTTCATTCTTTTAATAAATCCATGTTCTTTCTTTTCTTGTCTATTTTTTGGTTGATATGTTCTTTTCATGTTTTGACCTCCTATTTAAAATCATAAGTATTAAGATTATATATTAGAACACACGTTTTTGTCAAGTAGTTGTTAATTTTTTGTATTATTTTTTATTTTTCTGTTGATAATTTTTTTTATTTTTGATATCATAAGGAAAATAATAGGGATATAAGGCTTTGAGGAGTTTTTAAGATATTTTTTCACTTTTGCTGTTGATAACTCTATTATGAAATTTTGCTTATTTGAAGCCAAACTTATCAACACTTGTGGATAAGTTTGTGGATAACAGGGGTGTAAAAATGAACGAAGATTTAAACGAATTATTAAATCGTGCAAAAGAACTTTTAAAAGATGAAATGAGTGAGGTATCTCATAAAACATGGATAGAACCTTTAAAAATTGACAGCATTACGGACAACAACGTTATCCTTGTTTCTGATGAAATATTTAAAAGAAATTTTGTAGATGCTAAATTTCATGATTTAATAATGAATACTTTTTCAGTTTTATTACAAAAGAATTGCACTTTATCAATAATATGTAAAGATCCAAATGAAGAAACAGAAGAAAAAATAGAAGAGCCTGAAGAAATAAATACATCAAAAAGTTTTAATAACTCTTTTAAAAATATAAATTATTCTTTAAACCCTAAATATACATTTAGTACTTTTGTTGTTGGGGATAATAATAGGTTTGCTCATGCAGCATCACTTGCTGTAGCAGAATGTCCTGCGACAGCTTATAATCCATTGTTTTTATATGGTGGTGTAGGTCTTGGAAAAACTCATTTAATGCACGCTATAGGAAATGAGGTTTTGTTAAACAATAATAACGCAAAAGTTCTTTATGTTACTTCTGAAAAATTTACTAATGAATTTATAGACGCTTTAAAGAATGCAAGTACAGAAAAATTTAGACAAAAATACAGAAATATTGATGTTTTATTAATAGATGATATTCAATTTATTTCTGGTAAAAAACAATTACAAGAAGAGTTTTTCCACACTTTTAACACATTACATGAAAGTGGAAAACAAATAGTTATTTCTAGTGATAGACCTCCAAAAGATATTCCTTTATTGCAAGATAGATTAAAATCTAGATTTGAATGGGGACTTCTTGCAGATGTTTCTATGGCTGATTATGAAACTCGTTTAGCTATTTTAAGAAAAAAAACAGATGAACAGCATATAATTATAGATGATGAAGTTTTATCTAATATTGCTGCAAAAATAGATTCAAACATTAGGGAATTGGAAGGTGTATTTAATAAATTAGTTGCAACATCATCTTTAACACACACACCAATAACAATGGAGATGTCTGAAAATGCTATTAATACAGTAATTATGCAAAATTCTTCTGTTATAACAATAGAGTATATACAAGAAATGGTTTGTAAATATTTTAATATTTCTATGAAAGATTTATCGAGTGCACAAAGATCGAATGATATTGCTTTTCCGAGACAAATAGCAATGTATTTATGTAGAACTTTAACAAACGAGTCTTTTCCAAAAATAGGAGAAGCTTTTGGAAAAAGAGATCATTCAACTATAATGCATGGTTATAAAAAAATAGAACAAGAAATAAAACAAAATCCAGAATCAAATACAAAATTAATTGTGGAAAGTGTTAAAAAAATAATTTTGTCGAAAAAAAGTTAATATATAAACATTTATATGTGTTTTTATAAAAAACTTGTTTTACAAACATATTTTTTATAAATTTAATCAATCTTTTCTTACGGAAGCAACAAAAAGGTTATCCATAAGTAATTGTTAATAAGATTAAAAAAACTGTTAATTTATAGTTTTCCCTAACAAAAAATTAATAATGTTAATAACTTTTTAAATTATTAACAACTATATACACATTAATTTTTCTAGGGAAATAGCAAAAAATTTAAATTTTCCACATAATCCACAAGACATAATAATACTATTACTAATATTTATTATTTATATATAAAAAAGGAGCAAAAAAAATTATGAAAATTATTTGTGAAAAAGAAAAATTACAAAAAGGATTATCAGCAGTTGTTAGGGGAGTACCAACTAGAACTACTATGCCTATATTAGAAGGAATCCTTATACAAACGAATAATAATGAACTAAAGCTTACTACCTATGATTTAGAATTAGGTATAGAATATATTATAGATTGTGAAGTTAAAGAAGAAGGTAATACTGTTGTTAATGCAATGATGTTTAGTGAAATAATAAGAAAACTTCCAGATACAGAAATAAGTATAGAAGTAAATGAAAATAAATTACTAGTTATTGAATGTGAAGGTTCTCTTTATAAATTATCAACAATGGAACCAGAAGAATTTCCAGAGCTTCCAAAAATAGAAGTAGAAAATTCTATACAAACAGATCAAACTGTTTTAAAAAATATGATAAGAAAAACAATTTTTGCAGTAAGTATAGAAGAAAATAGACCTATATTCACAGGATGTTTATTTGAAGTTGTTAATAATAGTTTAAATGTTGTTGCAGTAGATGGTTTTAGAATGGCTTGGTTTAAACAAGATTTAGAAAATGCAACAAGTGATTTTAAAGCAGTAATACCAGGAAAAACTTTAAATGAAGTAAATAAAATTATTTTAGACTCATTTGATAGTATAAAAATAGGAGTTTCTAAAAATCAGGCTATCTTTGAAATGGAAAATTGTAAAATAGTAACAAGATTATTAGATGGAGAATTTTTAAATTATGCAAGTGTTATTCCAAATAATTGGGAAACAAGAATAAGAGTAAATAAAAATATTCTACAAAATTGTTTTGAAAGAATAAGTTTAATTTCATCATCAAGTATAGAAAAAGAAAAAAAATATCCAGTTAAAATAAAAATAGAAGTAGGAAAAGTAACAATTTCTTGTACAAATCAAACAGGTGATGCAAAAGAAGAAATATATACAGAAACAGAAGGAAAAGATTTAGAAATAGGAGTTAATCCAAAATATTTCTTAGATGCATTAAAAGTAATAGAAGACGAAGAAATATTTATTTCATTTGGTACAAGCATTTCTCCATGTGTAATAAAACCAATTGATGAAACTTCAAGAAATTATACATATATGATTCTTCCAATCAGAATGAAAGAAGAATAATTCTTTGAAAAAAAGTAGCATTTAGAGGATTAAAAAATGTATATTCAAAAAATAAAATTAGAAAATTTCAGAAATTATAGAAAAGCAGAAATAGAATTTGACAAAAACATAAATATAATATATGGTGATAATGCACAAGGAAAAACAAATATTTTAGAATCGATTTTTGTTTGTAGCTTAGGAAAGTCTTTTAGAACAAATAAAGATAAAGAATTAATAAACAAAGAAAAAGATTTTAGTAAAATAGAAATGATAAGTCAAAAAAAAGATAGAGATATTAATGTAAAATTTGAAATGAAAGAAAAAAAGAAATTTTATATTAATAATATTCCAGTGAAAAAAACTAGTGAAATAATAGGAAAAACATATATTGTATTATTTACACCAGAAGATATAGGAATAATTAATAATGAACCAAGTAAAAGAAGAAGATTTTTAAATATAATGATTAGCCAGTTAAGACCACTATATATAAATCTTTTAAGTGAATATAATAAAATTTTAGAACAAAGAAATTTTTATTTAAAACAAATAAAATACGAAGGAAAACCTATAGAAAATTTATGTATTTGGGATGAACAAATAGCAAAAATAGGACAAAAAATATATGAATATAGAAAAGAATTTATAGAAAAAATAAATAATAAAATTTATAAAATTCATTTAAATACAACAGAAAATAAAGAAGAAATAAAAATGGAATATTTTTCTAACATACGGAAAAAATTATTTAGAAAATTTGAAAAAAAATCAAAAAAGTGATATACAAAAAGGGTATACTAGTGTAGGAATACATAGAGATGATTTTGAAATATATATAAATAAAAGTCCAGTATCAATATATGGCTCACAAGGACAAAAAAGAACAACAATAATTTCTTTAAAACTTGCGGAAGCAGAAGTTATATATGAAGAAATAGGAGAAAGACCAGTTATTTTATTAGATGATTTTATGTCTGAGTTAGATAAAAAAAGAATACAAGGATTGTTTGAAAATATAAAAGAAAATCAAGTAATTATAACATGTACAGATAGTTTTAAAATAAATAATTCAAAATATAAATTATTTAAAGTAACAAATGCAACTATTGATTGTATTTAAAAAAAGGAGCGTAAGAAAATGGAAAAATTTGAGCATGAGTACAAAGCAGATCAGATTCAAGTATTAGAAGGACTAGAAGCAGTTAGAAAAAGACCAGGTATGTATATTGGTAGTGTTTCTGCAAGAGGTCTTCATCATTTAGTTTATGAAATTGTTGATAACAGTGTTGATGAAGCTTTAGCAGGATATTGTAAAAACATACATGTAACGATAGAAAAAGGAAATGTAATAAAAGTAGAAGATGATGGTAGAGGAATACCAGTAGATATACATCCAAAAACAAAAATATCTGCTGCAGAAACAGTTTATACTGTTTTACATGCTGGTGGAAAATTTGGTGGAGATAGCGGATATAAAGTATCAGGAGGTCTTCATGGAGTTGGTTCATCTGTTGTAAATGCATTATCTACATGGACAGAAGTTACTATCCAAAGAGATGGCGGAATTTACCAAATGGCATTTGAAAGAGGTAAAACAGTAAAACCTTTACAAAGAATAGGAGATTCAGATAAAACAGGAACAACAGTTAGATTTTTAGCAGATGATACAATCTTTGAAACATTAGAATATGAATATGAAATATTAGAAAATAGATTAAGAGAAATGGCTTTCTTAACAAAAGGATTAAGAATAACATTAACAGATGAAAGAGGAGAAACTCCAAAAAAAGCAGACTTTTGTTATGAAGGAGGACTTGTTTCTTTTGTAGAATTCTTAAATAAAAACAAAGAAAAATTAAATCCAAAACCAATATATATAGAAAAAAATGGAGATACTCCGGTAGAAATAGCAATTCAATATACAACAAGTTATTCAGAAAACATATATAGCTTCGTTAATAATATTAATACAATAGAAGGAGGAACTCATTTAGAAGGATTTAAAAGATCTTTAACAAAAGTTTTTAATGATTATGCAAGAAGCCATAATATATTAAAAGATAAAGATGGAAATCTTCAAGGTGAAGATATAAGAGAAGGTATTACAGCTGTTATTTCTGTAAAAGTAAAAGAACCACAATTTGAAGGACAAACAAAAACAAAATTAGGAAATAGTGAAGTAACTGGTGCTGTTCAAAGTGTAATGAATGAAGAATTATCAGCATTTTTAGAAGAAAATCCCGCAGTAGCAAAGGCAGTATTAGAAAAATGTATTAGTGCTTCAAGAGCAAGAGAAGCAGCAAGAAAAGCTAGAGAGTTAGTAAGAAGAAAAAATGTTTTAGAAAGTACAACCCTTCCAGGAAAACTTGCAGATTGTAGCAGTAACAAACCAGAAGAATGTGAAGTTTATATAGTTGAGGGAGATTCTGCAGGAGGCAGTGCAAAACAAGGAAGAGATAGAAAGTTCCAAGCAATATTACCTCTTTGGGGAAAAATGTTAAATGTTGAAAAATCAAGAGCAGATAAAATATATAATAATGATAAATTACAACCAGTAATACTTGCTGTTGGAGCAGGAATAGGAGCAGATTTTGATATAACAAAAATTAGATATGGAAAAGTAATAATAATGGCAGATGCCGATGTAGACGGCGCACATATTAGAACTTTATTATTAACATTTTTCTTTAGATATATGAGACCACTTGTTGAAAATGGAAATGTTTATTTAGCACAACCACCACTATACAAATTAGCAAGAAAAGGTATGAAAGATGTTTATTGTTACTCTGATGATGAGTTAACTCAAAAATTAGATGAACTTGGAAGAGATGGAATGAACATTCAAAGATACAAAGGTCTAGGAGAAATGAATCCAGAACAATTATGGGAAACAACAATGAATCCAGAAACTAGAACAATGGTACAAGTTACTGTAGAAGATGCAATAAAAGCAGATGAAATATTTACAGTATTAATGGGAGACGATATAGCTCCAAGAAGACAATTTATAGAAGAAAATGCAAAATTTGTTAAAAACCTTGATATATAATTAATAAAAAAACTAATAGCTCGGAATTACCCCGAGCTATTATGCATAAAGCCCATATTAATCTTCAACTAAAACTAAAATATCTAATTTTTTTATCTAACATATATTGCTATATGAATAAACAATAAACCACATATTTTAATTCTTTGTTCGGCTATAAAAACACCAAAAGAAACTGTATTGATCCAAAACGAGGGACTAAAAACAACCCCTTATTTAATTTTGAGAAAGAAAAATTAAATATAGATATTAATATAACCTTAACCCAACTATAATACATATAATTTAACCATATATATAATATAAATTATATAGCTTGCATACACATATTATAATTTACGTCGCCGACCTATTATAATCTATAAAAACTATAATACATCTTTGATCGAACAAATTAAAACTTTGGAAAATAAAATCCTAATTTGCTCTTAGTTCAACTAATACAAACCTTATATTATTATTATATTAAAAAAACAGAAAAAAATACTGGAAAAATTTAACAAGAAAAATGTCGAAAAACAAAGAACGAAAAAACTTGACAACTGTTGGAAAAAAATGTAATATTATTTTATGGAGAAAGGAGGAAAAATGATATCGAAAAAAGTTAATTCTGTGCAAGAATGGCTTCCAGTAGATGAGATTTTAGAAAATGGTATAATAAAAGTAAAAAATAAAAATTATATAAAAATATTAAAAATTATACCAATAAATTTTGAACTAAAATCAAATTTAGAAAAAGAAGCAATTTTAAATTCTTATAAAATTTTTTTAAAAACTTGTAATTTTGATATTCAAATTTTAATTCAAAGCAATAAAAAAGATTTATCTAATCATATTTCCAAAATAAAAGAAAAAAACAAAGAAGAAAAGGAAAACATAAAAATATTGTCAGAAAAATATACTAATTATATAAAAAAAATAAATATTGAAAAAAAATCTTCTTCTAAAAATTTTTATATTCTAATAAAAGAAATTCCAGAAATAAAAAAAATAAATACAAATATTAATGAAAAAATAATATTCGATAAATTAAATGATAAATATTTTTGTATAAAAGAATGCCTATCTAGATGTGGAAATGTTGTTATAGATATATCTGATCAAAAAAACGCAGAAAAAATATTATATTCTTTTTTTAATTCCAGAAAAGATTTATTAGAAATTTAAAAGGAGGTAAAAAAATAAAAATTTTAAATAAAAAAGAAAAAAGCGAAAAATTAGATGGTATATTTACTCAAATAGATAAAATATCACCAGCATACATTAATTTAAAAGATCCTAGATATTTAGAAATAGATAATATTTTTTATTCAGGAATAATAATAGTTAATTATTATAGAGAATATACAAATTTAATATTAAGAAAAATATTAGATTTAAACTTAAATTTAAATATATCAATTTTTTATGAAAAACAAGATCCATATAAAATAATTAGAAAATTAACATATAACATAGCAAATGTTGGAGTTGATTTAAAAGATGATAAGAATAATCAAAATGTTGATATTGCGGCATTTACATATAATGATGCAAAGTACATTAGAAAAGAAATACAAATAAATAATGAAGATATTTATTTTTTATATATTTATTTAAATGTTTTTTCGGAAAAATTGGAAGAACAAGAATATTTATTAAATAAAATAGAAGGAGTTTTGCAAAGTACTCGGCATGCAAACAAGAAGAGCAAATTTTAGACAAGAACAATTATTTTTGTCGTGCTTGCCAATTATGGAAAATAATAATGATATTAAATATGCAGCAAAAAGAAATGTTTTAACAAGTGGATTAATCGCCACATATCCATTTATTTCGTCTAGTATTTTTGATGAAAGTGGAATTTTTTGTGGTACAAATATTTATAATGATTCATTAGTTTTCATAGATAAATATAATCAAGAAAAATACAAAAACGCAAATATGTGTATTTTTGGAACAAGTGGTTCTCGGAAAATCTTTTTATACAAAATTAATGATACTCCGATATAGGCTTTTAGGTATAGAACAGTATGTTGTAGATCCAGAAAGAGAATATGAAAAATTAGCAAAAAATTTAAATGGAAGTATTATAAAAATAGGACCAACATCACAAACATATATAAATATTTTAGATATAAGAAAAGAAAGTATAGAAGACGAAAAAGGTTTTTTGGCAACAAAAATAAGTAGATTAATAGGATTTTTCAACTTAATTTTTGGAGAATTAAATGAAGAAGAAAAAGCACTTTTAGAAGAAAAGTTAATACAGTGTTATAAAGAAAAAGAAATAACTTTCGATGATAATAGTTTATATAAAAAAGAAGAAAATAAAGTAAATATTAAACCTGTATTTAAACAAAGTAAAGATATGCCAATTTTAGAAGATTTGTATAATATTCTAGGAAAAGATAAAAAAACTAAAAAAATGCAAATTAAATTAATACCATTTGTAAAAGGCTCCTTAAATTTTTTTAATAATTACACAAATATTGAATTTAATAACAAGCTAATAATTGCAGATGTTTATGATTTAGGAGAAGAAAACTTAAAATATGGGATGTATTTATTTACAGATTTATTTTGGGACAAAATAAAAAAAGATAGAAATATTAAAAAAACAATTTATTTAGATGAAATATGGAGATTAATAGGAGTTACTTCAAATAAAGACGTTGCTAGTTTTATATATAAAATATTTAAAACAATTAGAAAATATGGAGGAAGTAGTGTAGCAATAACACAAGATATATCAGACATATTTAGTTTAGAAGAAGGAACATATGGAAAAAGTATTTTAAATAACTCTAGTAATAAAATATTTTTTGCGTTAGAGGAAGAAAACATATTAATTTTAAATAAATATACTAATTTATCAGAAAAAGAAAAAATAGAAATAAAGTCACTAAAAAGAGGAGAGTGTTTAATGTTTGTTGGAGATGAACACATTTTAACAAAAATAGATGTAGCAGAATTTGAAAAAGAAATTATAGTATAAAGGGGAATAAAATGAAAATATTAACAGCTTTACAGGATCCAAAAACAAATGAGATTTTAAAAGAAAAAACAAAACATAATATTATAGAAACAGATATACAATATCAAGAAGGAATATTAGAAACGCTAGAAAAAAATAATAAAATAGATTTAATAATAATAAGTCAATTATTACCGGGAAATATAGGATTTAAAGATTTAATCAATAAAATAAAAATAATAAATAATAACATAGAAATAATAGCAATATTAGAAAACAAAAATAATGAATTGAAAGATTTTTTAAAACAAAAAAATATAAATTCTATTTTTTATAATAATGAAATTACAATTGATGAATTAATT